>JADMIO011694106.1_pt1 | contig 129287 bp, 108 predicted proteins | sample 8958161 | NCBI WGS metagenome assembly JADMIO01 (sample SAMN16585339, study PRJNA669376) | soil metagenome | isolation source: Crop rotation soil | place: USA: Cullars Rotation, Alabama | collected 2011
CGCGACAACTTGTCCACGTGGAATTCTAAGCTTAGGATCCCAATGTGCTGGAAAGAAATATCTCCCGTAATTTTTGTAATAAAAAAACCGGCGTAAGGCCGGTTTTAAAACAATGTTTAAACGATTATCTTCCTCTGCCGCGAGTACCTTTCGATCCTTTTGAACCTCCTCTTGAACCTCCCGAAGATTTAGATGCGCCTTTAGAAGAAGATTTAGAGCCGCCACCTGATGATCCTGCGCGTCCGCCACCTGATGATTTGGATGCACCTTTAGAAGATCCGCCACGACCGCCTCCTGATCCTTTTGAGCCTCCACCTGATGAACCACCACGTCCGCCACCTGAAGATTTAGAAGCACCTTTAGAAGAAGATTTAGATCCGCCAGATGAATTTTTTGATCCGCCACCTGATGAACCACCACGTCCGCCACCTGAAGATTTGGACGCTCCTTTAGAAGAAGATTTCGAACCACCTCCTGAACTTTTTGAACCTCCACCGGAAGAACTTCCGCGTCCTCCACCTGAAGATTTGGAAGCGCCCTTTGATGAAGATTTAGATCCGCCACCAGAGGAACCTCCACGACCGCCTGAAGACGAACCTCCGCGTCCGCTACCCGAAGATTTCGATGCACCTTTAGATGAAGAACCTGCACGATTTCCTGAAGACCCGCCTCTGCCACGATTTTCACCGGTTCGTGCTTCTTCATTAATTCTTCCCAGGGCTAATTGTGTCAGAAGATCATCAGCTTCATATTCTTCATTCAAAGTTTCTTCCAGAAGCATAGCAATATCTTCAAGCATCAGTTCGCGTGCATAAGCTCTCGCAGTTCCATAACCACAAATTTCGTAGTGTTCTATTCGCTGTGCAGCTGCAATGATTGCGGCATCCTTCACTTCTGTATTCATATCCTCTGCCATTACTTTTTGTCCTTCCGTGATCAAACCTTCCATCCCCCTGCATTTTTGAGAACCGCTTCCTCCGCCACCGAATAATCTTGAAAATAATCCTTTGTTTTCTCCGGATTCACTTTCCTCAGTAACTTCTCCCATCATCTCCTGTACTCTTTTAAGCCGTTCAAGATGACCTTCCGTAACTTTCAGGTGGTCTCTCAACAATTTTGTAAGGGTTGGATTCTGAGCGTTTTCAATCATCGCAGGCATTGCCTCGATGATCTGCTCTTCTGCAGAATAGAGATCCATGATCTCATGTCTCAACAGATCTCTGAGGTCGATCATTTTTTCCATGTTAATGTTTTTGATTTTGAAAAAACTAAGAAAAAATCATGCCGTTATTATTACTAACTATTTTAATATCAGTGACTTTCACTTTATTACAAATCTGGATTTAAGAATGATTTTAATTTAATAGAAACAATTGCTGAAACTCACGTCTGTAAAGGGTTTTAGAAGAATTATTTTAAATTTCAGAATTAAAATATTTATGGAAAATACTTGTGTCTTTGGATGATTCGAACAATGATTTATTATTTATATGAATTAAAATCGTGGAAATAAATGCCATGTACTATTTTCATTTTTATTATTTCGTTATCCCACGAACTATTGGCTAAACATTATTGTTCAATCTTGATATAACCAAAAGACACGTGGCATATAAAATGCAGGCATCAACGTTCATCAACCGGGAAAAATAATGACAGGAAAAAAGAAATTTGTGTGGGTACTGTTACTGGGAATGTTATCCGCGATCGGTCCATTTTCAATTGATATGTACCTGCCAGGGTTTCCCTCAATTGCTGAAGATCTGCAAACAACCGTTGCGAGGGTTGCGCTTTCGTTATCGAGTTTCTTTATAGGCATTTCTGTCGGACAGTTTTTATACGGGCCATTGCTCGATCGCTTCGGTCGCAAACGCCCGCTATATGCAGGTTTGCTGGTATATGTGCTCGCATCAGCAGGTTGCGCAATAGCAGCGTCCGTGAACGCATTGGTCGCGTTGCGGCTCATTCAGGCATTGGGCGGGTGTGTGGGCATGGTGGCCGCGCGTGCGATGGTTCGCGATCTGTTCCCGGTTGATCAAAGCGCAAAAGTTTTCTCAAGCCTCGTATTGGTGATTGGTGTTTCACCGATCATTGCGCCGACACTCGGTGGTTATCTTGTTGCATCTTACGGATGGCACTCTGTATTTATTGTTCTGGCAGTGATGGTAGCGGTCATTCTAGTTGCTGTTCATTTTGCATTACCGGAAAGCAGGAAGCCTGACCCTTCTGTTTCACTAAAGCCCAAAGCTATACTCACTGGTTTCCTGGTGGTATTCAAAGACCCGCAATTTTATACGTACACATTTTGCGGAGCCATTGCTGCTGCTGGTTTGTATGCGTACATTAGTGGCTCACCTTATGTGTTTATGAAAGTATTTGGCGTTACAGAACGTGCATATGGATGGATCTTTGCGACGATCGCTACCGGGCTGATAATTGCCAGTCAATTAAATAGTCTGCTTTTAAAAAAATACTCCAGTCAGCAAATCATAAGAGTCGCACTAAGCTTTCAAAGCTTACTTGGACTTTGCTTACTGATCGGTTCGTATTACAACATTCTCGGTTTATATGGAACCGTTGCAAATATTTGTCTTTTCCTCAGCACCCAGGGATTTACTTTTCCCAATGCATCTGCATTATCAATGGCGCCTTTTTCTAAAAATGCAGGCAGTGCTTCAGCAGTAATGGGCGGTATTCAAATGACCTGTGGAGCATTGTCTTCTGTACTGGTAAGCGTTTTAAGTAATTACACCGGTTTGGCAATGATGCTCGTCATGAGTTGCTGCGCAATTATCGCATTAACGATTTTATTAATAGGAAGTAAAAAAATCGAAACTCATGAGGATCTATCAGATGTTAAGGAAAAAACACTTGAAATGATTGAGACTTCCTAAAACTCAGTAATTTTTTTATTAGCGCGGATCATCTGGCCGTAATCCCATTTGTTTGCAAGACCACTAACGGCCTGGCTTATACGCCTGGCTTTTGTTTCTGGCGTTTTTGCACTTTCAATCCATTTGCTGAAATAATTACGGTGTCCGATGGTAAGCGTGGAGAAAAAATCTTTAGCTGCGGGTTCATCATCGAGGCACTGCATAAAATCCGGATCCAGTTCAATCTGGCGTTCGTCATAATCTATGGATATCTTCACAATTGCGCCTTTTGTTTTACCAATCGCTTTACGCATCGCTGCATTTACAGGTATGATAAACTGACCTTCACCCATAGGTATAAGGCTCACCTTTTCAAATGAATAGTCATCCATCATTCCTTTTACCCTGTATGCAGTTTTCCGCCCTGGTTGTAATTTTTCTGTTACTTTGATAGGGACTTCAATGTATGTCCAGCCGGTCTTTTCGCCTTGCCGGTCAAATTTTAAAAGAGGGGCTTTGAATGATAACATCGTTGATAAATCAATGGGTTTATGTTCTTTTTATCACAGCAAACCATTGCTCCAATTTATAAACATTCCTTTTCTTTCGTATAGATATTTATGATAGAGCAGAGTTGATAGATTATACTTCCGGTCGTTAAACAGCAGGATAAATCGTCGGCTTAAAATTATTCGCCATTATTGTACCTCAGCTTGTTTGCATAAATCGCTTTAAAATAGTTTGACTACATTCAGTGTTCATTATAAATCCACTATTATGCTCAAAGAACTTTTCGACCTGATCAAAGGCCATGCTGACGAACCGGTAATTAATAATCCGGATATACCAAATGAGCACAATGATAATATTATTGCGGAAGCTACAAATACCGTGGCATCAGGCTTTCGGAATCTTGTAGCCGGTGGTGGTATTCAAAATTTATTATCATTATTTAATAAAGGCAATACAAACAAAAGCGGTTTGCTGAGCAACCCGATTGTTTCAATGATGATGGGGCATTTTGCAGGAAAGCTGATGAATAAATTCAACATGGGACCTGACCAGGCAAACCAGGTTTCAGGAAAGTTGATCCCATCTGCAATAGGGAGTCTGATTAATAAGACAAACGATCCGAATGACAACAGTTTTTCTCTGGAAAAATTATTGTCATCAATTACCGGAGGTAAGTCAGACCAACTGGCACAATCGTCCGGAGGTGGTTTGCAGGATATCCTGGGCAAACTCACAGGTCAGTCAAATAATGGAAACAGTGATAGCAATCATGGTGGAGGTCTGATGGAAATTATCAAATCAGTAACAGGTGGTGCGCAACAGCAACAACAGCAAAATGGCGGTGGCGGATTAATGGATTTGATCAAAGGGTTTATTAAATAATATTCCGTTGTGATAAAAGTTTACGTAAAGACGCGATTTATCGCGTCTTTGGGTCACATAAACGTATTTTGTACAGACGCGATTTATCGCGTCTTTGCGCGATAATTGAAGGCTATTTATACAAACGCGATTTATCGCGTCTGTACGGGATAATTGAACGCTAGTTTGTACAGCCGCGTTTTATCGCGACTCTGAATCCATTCATTTTCAATTACCCCCAACCGTTTAACAGAAAACATTCTTCTCAATTATTATTTGGATTATTTTCATTTTTCATTTTTGAATTATGAAAAAAATCCTGGGATTAATTCTTTCGGTATCTGTAGGCTTTGTTGCATGTAAAATGAACGATGCAAAACAGCAGGTATCCGCTACAGACCTCAATGCTATTTCTGTAAAATACATAAAACTTGCGCTTACAATCGGGCAGTACGATGCCGATTTTGTAGATGCTTATTACGGACCTGATTCACTTAAGCCCGCAGCTGTTACCGATACAATTTTACCCTTAAAAAAATTGCAGGGTGAAACCGATTCCTTATTAGCTGAAGTACGTAAAATCAAAAGTTCAATTACTGAAGAAGATTCAGCTTATACCCGTGTAAATTACCTGGAGCACCAGCTTGTTGCATTTGGCAGAAGACTAAAAATCGCATCAGGTTTCAGGGAAAGTTTTGAGAAAGAATCGTCAGAATTATTCAGTGTAAATGTACCTGAAAATAACATGGAACATTTTCAGCAGATTATAAACGAACTCGACAGTATATTGCCCGGCAAAGGTTCAATACAGGAAAGACTGGATGCACTCAACGCCAAATTTGTAATTCCAAAAGATAAGCTGGATACGGTATTCAGAACCGCACTTGCAGAAGCGAGGAAACGCACGTTGCAACATTTCACATTGCCTGCTGAAGAATCATTTAAACTTGAATATGTCACCGATAAACCATGGGGCGGGTATAACTGGTATAAAGGAAATTATTCAAGCCTGATACAAATCAATACTGACCTTCCGATAATGATCGATCGTGCAATTGATCTTGCTTGTCATGAAGGTTATCCTGGTCATCACGTCTATAATATGCTGCTTGAAAAAAATCTTTACCATGATAAAGGCTGGCTGGAGATTTCGTTGTATCCGTTATTTAGTCCGCAATCTTTGATTGCTGAAGGAAGTGCGAATTATGGAATAGAAATGGCGTTTCCCGGTGATGAAAAAATAAATTACGTTAAACAGGTTTTGCTTCCCCTCGCCGGCTTAGATACCACTAATGTTTCTGCATATTTTAAAACGATTGAAATCAAACTGAAATTAAATTACCTGCGAAATGAAGTTGCACGTGGCCTCATCAATAAAAAATTAACCGAAGATGAAGCGGTGAAAATGATGATGCAGTATGGTTTGGCAAATGAAGCCGGCGCAAAAAAATCTTTAAGCTTCATTAAAAAATATGGCAGTTATGTGATCTGTTATAATTATGGCCAGGACCTTGTTAAACACTATGTTCAGGCAGATGGAACTGATCCTGGCAAGCGCTGGCATCTCTTTGGAAAATTATTGAGCAACCCGATCACCCCGGATATTCTCGAAGAATTCTGGAATGCACCCGGACATTAATACCTTGCGAAGGGTATTTTTTTCAACGGCTGCATTTTTACCTTGCAATAAAAACCAAAGTGTTTAAACTTTTTATAATCGCTGTTTTCTTTTCAGTCTCTGCGGTTGCGCAGGAACTGCCGGCTGACATTGCCGGTCTCAGGATTTCTGATAGAGTTCCGTGCACACCGGTTAAAGATCAGTACCAGTCTTCTACCTGCTGGAGTTTTGCAAGCAACTCATTTCTAGAAAGCGAGCTGATGAAGAAAGGGTTTAGAGACCTGGATCTTTCAGAAATGTACATTGCCCGTTACTCTTACATCAATAAAGTAAAACAACATCTCGCTACCAGGGGCAAGTCTTTTTTCACTCCTGGCGGGCAGTTTCATGATGTGATGCGCGTAATCCGTGAGCATGGGATGGTACCTGAACAGGCATATAACGGAAAGCCCCATGGAGAATTAAATCATGATCATAACCAGCTGGACACATTGATGAAACAAATGATTCAATCGATGATAGCAAAAGGAAAAGCACAACCATCAAAATCTGATCTGGATTCGATTAACAGAATTCTTGATAAATTTTTAGGAAAGGTGCCTGCACATTTTATTTACAAAGGAAAAACCTACACACCTAAAACATTTGCAAGTGATTATCTTCATTTTAATCCTGATGATTACCTGGAGATCACGTCCTACACACAACATCCGTTTTACAAATCATATGTTTTTGAAGATAAATACAACTGGAGCAATGATTATTACATGAATGTTCCGTTGAATGATTTTATGACAATAACAGATGCAGCTTTGCAAAATGGTTATTCTGTCTGCTGGGATGGGGATGTAGAAGAAACAGGCTTCCGCTATGATCTTAATGTTGCAACACTTACAGACAATATTCCTGATTTTGTAACCGAACGGCAACGGACATTCGAAGACAAGTCAAGCTCTCTCGACCATATGATGCACATCGTTGGAAGTGGAATAGATAAAAATGAACAGAAATGGTACCTGGTAAAAAATTCCTGGGGCATCAATAATTCAGCAGGCGGATATATTTATATGAGTGAAGCGTATTTCAAAATAAAAACGATGGCTATCATAGTTGATAAAAATGCTATTCCGGCTGGTATCAGGAAGCAACTGCAGCTGTGAAGCCTGACCAGTTGCATTCAATCCGGGATGGTTTTATCGCGCTTTATCTTTTAATTTTGTTTGATGACGAAACTTTCGGTTAACATCAACAAGCTTGCAACCCTCCGCAACAGCAGGGGAGGGAACAATCCTGATCTTATTCGCGCTGTAAAAGATATTCAGCAATTCGGCGCAGACGGAATAACAGTGCACCCCCGGCCTGATGAACGACATATCCGTTACCGGGATGTATTTGACATCAGGCCATTGATTACTACCGAATTCAATATTGAAGGGAATCCGAAAGAGCGAAAATTCGTTGATCTTGTACTCGCTAATACACCGCACCAGGTCACGTTGGTACCCGATTCGGAAGGACAGCTTACATCAGATCATGGCTGGGATACGATAAAAAACAAAAGTTATTTGCAGGAAATAATTGCTGAGTTTCAGTCCAGAAATATTCGCGTTTCAATATTTGTAGATCCTGTTATTGAAATGGTGGAAGGTGCTGCAGAAACCGGCACTGACAGGATAGAATTATATACTGAAAGTTATGCCAGGGAATTTTTAACCGATAAAGAATCAGGTATAAAACCCTATATTACTGCTGCAACAAGGGCGGATGAATTAAAGCTTGGTATAAACGCCGGGCATGATCTTGATCTGAATAATCTGAAATATTTTTCTGAAAATATTCCAGGCTTACTTGAAGTATCGATAGGCCATGCACTAATCTGCGATTCTATTTACTTCGGACTTGAAAACGTTATTCAACTCTATAAACGCCAACTGCTTAAATCAGGTAAATAATGAATTTAGCAGTATAAACTGTTTATAAATTTTAGTGTAACAATGCCTCTAATCTCCGATCAAGTACATTTCCACGAAGATTTTTGGCAATGATTTTCCCTTGCGGATCGATCAGGAAATTCTGTGGTATGCCTTTCACCTGGAACATTGCTGCTACACTGTTTCCCCAACCTTTCAGATCACTTACATGCGTCCAGGAAAGTCCATCGGTATGTATTGCATTGATCCAGGCTGGCTTTTGCTGATCAAGCGAAACCCCTAGTACTGTAAAATTTTTGTCTTTATATTTTGTGTAGGCTGCAAGAACGTTAGGATTTTCCATCCTGCATGGCCTGCACCAGCTGGCCCAGAAATCAACCAGCACATATTTTCCGCGAAATGCCGTAATTGAAACAGGTTTACCGGTAGTATCATTCTGCTGGAAATCTGGCATGATGGAACCAATCGGATTTATTTTTGATTCTGCAATTTGCTGTGCTGCGTACTGTGCAATGGGGCTTGTTTTCACACTATCGCTTAGAAGATTATAAAGCTTCTCAGCTTTTTCCCCATTCTCTGAAGCCTGGTAAAGGCGCACAATCGCAAGCGGTGCAACGAAAGAATTTGGATTTTTTGTTACGAAGGCTTCACTCAGTGTTACAACTTTATTTATTGCTACAGTATCGTAGTCCGGGTCTGCTGTAAATAATTTTTCATAAGGTTTCAGTGCATTCGTATAATACCAGAATAATGATTGAGTAATTGAGCCGGTAATTATGAGCTTGTCCAGCGAATCCCTGCTGCCTGTCATGCTGATTTTACTGTTTTCAATAAACAGCGGAACCATTGGTTGCTCTTCGCCGAATACCATTCCGATGAACCCCGGTTGTGCAAGTTTTCCGGTTATCTCAAATTTACCTCCTTTGAATTCTGCTTTCTTATCAAGTCCCCCTGTTTGTTCATTCAGGAAAGATACCGGTGTGCCGTCTTTGAAACCGGTAATGTTGCCTGTGATTGTGTATCCATCAGCTGTTTTTGCAGAAAGCTGAACTTCATTTGTCGATTTGCTTTTTGGAGTTGTTTTCGATTTATTCTTTTGCGCCATCGTTACTATCGGCACGAACAATAAGGCAAGGAAAAATTTATGCATACCAGGTTTTTGAAGCGGCAATTTACTCCATTTAAATAATTTATTCGCTAAGACAACCGCTCTTTAACGTATTTGATTTTTGTTGCCAATGTATTCTTTTCAATTGAAGAATCAACGAATTCCCCCACAGCTAAAACATATCCGGCCAGTGGTTTTTTATCATATCCGAATGAAATCAATTCCGGATCTTCAATAGACAACAACACGGGGTTTTGCGTATTTTCTGCCTGACTATACAGGCTTGCGTCATTTTTCACCAGGATAAATCCATAGGCAGCTTTATCAGCCTCCTGTAATTGCTGAAAATCATTAATAACGGGAATGAATGAAAGCCCATATTTATCAAATTGGCTTTTATAACTTTTTTCAAAATCTTCTGCGGTTAAATCGGTGATCAAAATTCCATCTATTGCCAGTGCAGCAGTTTGCTGGCAAAATAAATCAACACGATAATTGTCAATAGAAAGTTTGTCGATACTGATGATTACCGGAATGTAAACCTGTTTTCGAAAGTCATGTAATGATTCATACCACAATACCGGAGTTCCTTTGGTTGAATCAGAATCTATTTTGTCGAATTTCATAATAATTAAATCTGCCTCTGTTTCCTGGAAGCTGATCATAGTATCTGTTGCTGCACGAGCGCTGGTTGTGAAACTGAAGCCGATCACAATTTTATCTCTGGACCGGAGAAGTTTATCAATTCTTTTAAGACCTTTTACTTCTTCCAGACTTTTAGATGCAGTTTCTGTCAGTTGTTCAATATTTTTTTCCATGCTGCTATTTAACAGGAAAGCAGCAAGAAAAGCACCAGATGTGCTTTCCAGAATATAGGAATACCCGGTTATAATAAAAAAAGCTCCCGAAGGAGCTTTGAAATTTTACAGGAATAAAGTTAGTTTGTTACAATTTTTACCGGTCCATTCTGATTGCCAAATAATTCTTTTTGCATTTTTGAAAATTCTGCCAGCGTAATTTTTTTGCCTTTTGATGGAGCCTGCACATCTTTTTTATTTACCGTCTTTGACAATTGTAAAGCAGTGTAAACGACTTCATCCTTGTTCAGACTTGCTTTCAGGATCATGCCTGGTAAACCGCTGAAAAATTCAGGTCCTGATGGAACTGCAATCTCTTCAGTATACCATGCGTCCACATCAGTACCACGCTCTGTTTTAGCTGTTGCTTTTTTACAAAGATATCCAAGCACTGTGGCAGTGTCGTCTGTCAGTTTCCAGGTTAATGATTTGATAGAGTCTTCGATGATGAATTCTTTTTCAGCAAGTTCTCTCTGATCAACTGCTTTTGACGTATTGAAGTTTTTATAAAAAACGCCTGATCCATTCATACGCATCTTTATAACCATTCCGCCATTATCATTTTCAGTCATATCAGGTTCTTCTTCTACCTGCTTAAAAATCGATTGATTATCTGCGAAAAGCAGATCATATTTCATAGTACGGAACTGTGGCACCATTGCACGCATCTGGGCATTATCTGCGGGTATGCGCCTGTACATGTCGACTTTTTGTTCAAACGTAATCTTGCCTTCTTTTACCTGTGCACTTGCAAATTGTATAGCGCCGGTAATCAATAACAGTAATAATAATTTTTTCATTTTAATTTTTTTTCAAAACTAAATATGAAAGATCACGGCCGAGGTTAATGACCATTGGTATAACGTTAATTAAGGTTAATAAACATAATCGTGCTATTCTTAAAAACTTATTTTTGTTTTGATGAATAAATTAAACGCGGCCCGGATACTGATGATAACTACAATTGCAGTTATCGTTGCTTTCCAGTTTTACTGGTTGCGGAGTCTGTATAAACAAGGATATGATAGTCTGCGCAGAAGTTCAGACATTGTTTTTAAAGAGAGTATTTACCAGTTACAGGTTAGTCGCGTGCAGGGAGATTCTTTATTGGCGGGACTTCCGCCGGCTGATCTTTTCAGCAAAGACATGGTACGAGTGCTTAGGATAAATAAGGATAGCAATATCCATAAGCCCTTGAAAGGTGCTGTATTTGTGGCGATGAATACTACATCGCAACATATAGGTGATAGCGTGATCACGAAAGATTCGGTAAACAAGATTGTATTTAATGGCACAGCCGGTCCCGCTGAAGCTTCTAAAGCGTTGAAATTTACTTACAGGTTCACTGACTCGTTGCCCATACGTTCTATAGATTCTGCTTATCATGCAGGTTTGCTGAAAGCAAAAATTACATTGCCTTTTATAATTCTTAAAATTGAAACCGATGCGCCTGACTCCTGCCCTGGTGACTTTTGTACTTCCCGCGTACCGGTAGGATTATTTGGCCAGACTTGTTATGTCGCTTCCTTTTCACAACCAACAAAATACCTGCTTAAAGAAATATCTCCCCAGGTTTTGCTGTCATTTTTTGTTGTTGTTCTGACAGTACTATCGTTTGTATTTATCTATCGTAATCTTCTTGAACATAAAAGGCTCGGTGATATAAAGAACGAATTTATCAGCAACATTACTCATGAGTTGAAAACACCGATTGCGACAGTTACTGTCGCGATCGAAGCAATGAAAAATTTCAATGCGCTTCAAAACCCGGAGCGGACAAGAGAATATCTCGATATTGCTGATAACGAATTACAGCGTCTATCCCTGCTCGTGGATAAGGTACTGAAGCTAAGTATGTTTGAACAGGAACAGCTGGAATTAAAATTTGAAAATGTTGATCTGAAACAATTAACGACAGAGATCATCGCATCGATGCGTATACAGTTTGAAAAGCGAAAAGCGGTGGTTAGTTTAAATGCGCCCTCGGATACATATACATTACAGGGTGACAGGTTGCATTTAACGAGCATGATCTATAATCTTCTTGATAATGCAATAAAATATTCACCGGATAAGCCAGTGATTGATGTTGCGATTTCTGATGATGGCGAGAAGGTGAAGTTGCAGGTAAAAGATAATGGAGTAGGGATTTCTTCAGAATACCGCGATAAGATCTTCGATAAATTTTTCCGTGTACCCGGCGGCAATCGTCATAACGTGAAGGGCTATGGGCTGGGGTTGAGTTATGTAAGCCACATTGTTCAAAAACACCATGGAAAAATATCAGTAGAAAGCGAACCCGGTGTCGGAACATTATTTATAATTGATCTTCCTAAAATCAATGGAAAAAGTTAAGATACTATATGTTGAAGACGAGGTCTTCCTTGGAAAGATTGTGAAAGAAAGCCTCGAGAGCCGTGGCTATGAAGTGCATATGGAAGCCGATGGTGCAAAAGCATTTGACCTGTATCGTGCCTGCACACCGGATGTATGTGTGCTTGACGTGATGTTACCTAACAAAGATGGCTTCGAGATCGCCGAGCAAATCCGTTCGGTTAATGCAGATGTTCCGCTTTTATTTCTCACAGCAAAAACGCAGGTTGAAGATCTTGTCAAAGGATTTAAAATCGGCGGCAATGATTATATCCGCAAGCCATTCAGCATGGAGGAATTAATTGTCAGGATTGATAACACGCTGAATAAAAAATTATCTGCTCCTGCAAATCTTAACCAGGAGGTATTGCAGGTAGGGAAATATCAATACTATATCCATAGACAGGTACTTGCAAGTGATGGCGCAGAAAAGAAATTATCTTACCGGGAAAGTGAATTACTAAAAATCTTATTTGAAAACCGTGATCGTATTATTGACCGCCGCGAAATATTAAACCTCTTGTGGGGTAATGATAATTTTTTCAACAGCAGGAACCTTGATGTCTATATTACAAAATTACGAGGTTACCTTAAAGAAGATCCAAACCTGGAAATTCTCACAATCAAAGGAGTGGGGTATAGGTTTCTTGTTAACAGCAACAGGTAACTTTTTTATACTGTCAGCTGTTTGAAGGCATATCCAAGGTGATCAGCAATATCTCCCGCTATCAGACTTTCCTGCGATAACTTTCCTGCAGCAATATCACCTGATAATCCATGCAGGTATACACCAAGCAAACTGGCTTCCAGCGCAGGATATGATTGCGCAATTAATCCGGTGATAATGCCGGCCAACACATCTCCGCTTCCTCCGGTTGCCATTCCTGCATTGCCTGTCGTATTAAAATAAACGCGTCCCTGCGGCGTTACAATCATCGTGTGATGGCCTTTCAACACAATATAACAGTTAAGGTTAAACGCATTTTCCCTTGCACAGCTAATCCGGTCAAAATCGTCTTTGGTTTTTCCAAACAACATTTCAAATTCGTAACCGTGCGGCGTAAGCACTGAACCTTCAGGAAGCTGTTTCAAATAATTCTGATTATGAGCCAGCGCATATAGAGCATCGGCATCGATAATCAAAGGAGATTCAGCTGCTTTGAAAAGCTGCCCAAGAAGGCGTGCAGTTTCAGCATACCTCCCAATTCCAGGGCCTACACCGATTGCTTTATATTTTTTTGTAGGGATAAATGAATTAAGATTTTGAATTCCGTTAACGACAGTCATTGCTTCGGGCACAGAATTCTGCATAATCTCATAACCGCATGACGGTACCTGGCAATCAAGTTTCCCAACGCCGCTTCGCATGCAGGCACGAGCTGCAAGTACGGATGCGCCCATGAGGCCGTAACTCCCTGTTATGAGTAAGGCGTGACCATAATTTCCTTTGTGTGTAAACGGATGTCGGGGTTTATATATCAGCTTTGCAAGATTTCCATCAAGCAATTCAAACGATGAATTTGTTTTTAAAGCAAAATCTTCATCAAGCCCGATCGGAAGCACCTGCACCTCCCCAAAGTTGAACGAGTTTTCATCTGTAAGAAAAGCAAGTTTATAATTTTCACACGTTAATGTGATCGATGCTTTTACAACCGTTAGATCTTTTGAACTTTTATCTGCAAACATTCCTGATGGCAGATCGATAGAAATGACTGTTGGATGGTAATCATTGATATACTCAATTACATTTTTTGCAAGTCCGCTCACAGGCTTATTAATACCTGTTCCAAAAATTGCATCTACAATAAGATCATCATGATTGATTTCAGGGAATGCAATTCCCTCCTGCAAAAAATGTATGTCTTTAGATAACTGGTGAAATCGTTTTAAGTTTTCCTGGAAATCAATTGAGCCGGGCTGGCCGGTTTCAAGTATATATACAGAAACTTTTGAGTAAAATCCAATTACCTGCCGCGCAATTGCAAGACCATCGCCGCCGTTATTTCCTTTGCCACAGAATATTTTAAGGTGTAACGATTCATCATCAAATCGCTTCATGATCCAGGTGGAACAAGCTGTGGCAGCCCGTTCCATCAGGTCGATTGAATTCAACTGCTGATTTTCGATGGTGACTCTATCCCATTCCCTTATCTGATCTGCAGAAAAAATTTTCATCGCTGCCTTGCAAATTTGTCTTCACAAGATACACAGCTATTGTTAGCAGCAGTCTAAAAAATATACCTCACTGAAAAACCAACAGTCGATCCTTCGAAGTATAATGACGGCACAATATTCAGCTCCGGTTTCCAGTCAAGCGAAATATTCAGCGGCAGATCAGCAAATGAATAATCAAGGCCAACAATGCCTGCGCCGCCTATGTAGCTTTTTTTATTTGAACCGGCAACGTATCCTCCTGCGCCATAAAACCATGACAGGTGCTCTACTGATAATGGATTATGTATCTCATACAATCCACAAATGCCGAGCCCATCCGTTACCGAAAGTATCCCTTCAATGGCAGATTTATCATTGAGAAAATACCGGTACGTCAAGCCGGTCTTTATCGCAGGTGTGCTCGGTCCGATTCGTACACCAGCAGCCTGTTTATAATCCTGGGCATAAGATGTAACTACTGTAAATAAAAATAAAATCAACAAGAGAGATAACTTTCTGAAATTCATGTCGAGGGTTTTTTATTCCGGAACGAAAATGATGCCAGTGATATTACTTAAGGAAATGGTAAAACAGTTGAAAGTTGATAGTTGACAATTGACAGTTGTAATGTAGAATGAACATTTTAGAATAATCATGATCGGGGTGGCCGTAGAGGTCTGATGTAAGGGATCAAAGAAACAGTTCCCGTTAATAAGTGTAAATTAAAGTTGTCAATTAATTCAATAACACTTAAAAACAGGAACTATGTTTAAAAGTAAAATTTTATCTTTTGCTGGCGAAACAATTTATTCTGGAGTAGATGTTCACAAAAAGAATTGGAAAGTGAATATCAGAACAGCCGATATGGAATTGGAGAATTATAATCAGGATCCGGATCCGGCAAGTTTGGTTAAACATTTGAAAACAAGATATCCTGGTGCGATGTATAAAATAGCTTATGAAGCCGGTTTCAGTGGATTTTGGGCATGCCGGAATTTCAGGGAAGATGGTGTTGATTGTATTGTTGTAAATGCTGCAGATATTCCTAGCTCGGATAAAGATAAAAAGCAGAAAAATGATACGGTTGATGCCCGTAAAATTGCCCGTGAATTATCTAAAAATAATCTTCAGTCGGTGTATATCCCAACAGTAGAAAACCAAAATTTCCGGGACCTGGTGCGAACACGCCAACAGATGGTGAACGATCAAACGCGTTGCAAAAATCGTATTCGTCAGAAACTAATGTTTAATAATATTAAAGTCGATGAAGAAAAAGAAAAGTACTGGACGATAGCTTTTATAAATGCGTTGGAAGTTTATGATTATAAAAATGATTGGTTGCAGCAATCGATCCTGAGTATGATTGATCATCTAAAGGAAACCAGGAAACAGGTTTTAAAGCTAACTACTGCAGTGCGAAAGTTGTCACAGTCAGACATTTTTAAAAACAAGGTTGATCTTCTTCGAAGTATTCCCGGGATCGGTTTAATCAACGCCATGGTAATCCTGACCGAAATAATGGATATCTCCAGATTTCCAACATTGGATCAATTATGTAATTATGTGGGTTTTGTTCCCAGTACTCATGATACCGGTGATAAAAAGTCAAATAATGGTATTACACAGCGATGCAATTATAGATTAAGAACAGCTTTGATAGAGAGTTGCTGGTCGTTGATTCGAAAGGATCCTGCCATGTTAATGAAATATAGTCAATATTGCAAAAGAATGGAGAAGAATAAGGCGATAATAAAAATCGGAAAACATTTATTGAGCAGGATCAAGTATGTATTGGTGAATAACACAAAATACGTTGCAGGTGTAGTAGCGTAATAGCAAATTGAGTAATGCGTTTTTTAAGGCATTGGAACAAAGATATATTCATTAAAAATCCCGCTTTCGCGGGACCTGGATTATCTCCGTTCACTAAGTTATCCCTTGCAAAGTTGCCCGCCGGCAGAGCTTTGCTCCGTTTCACTTAGTAACTCTAATATAATATTCAACCGGTAATTTATAAAGTTCTTAAAGGTACATCATCGTTAAATCGCGTTTGCAGCTCCGTTACACGGTGTCTGTTATTTAGAGGATACATGTACCTTATTTTAAATTGAAGAAGACCTTGCAGCTCCGCCAAAGGATGTCTGTTCATAGAAGTGTGCTTTATACAATTATAGTTGATGTAAAAAATTATTATCGGGAAACTGAATGATGATATAAGCTGTTGCAAAAATTTGAAAAACGATGCAGCGAAATCCCTTCATAGAAGCCGCGATTTATCGCGGCTTATACCGCTGCTGAAAAATATTCATTACTTCAAAGGGGCGCTAAACCGTGGTAATTCGCAGATGAATTGAATTTCTTTCTTCAAAGCCGCGATAAATTGCTGCTCTACGGCCTGCGCGATTTGAATAATTGATAACAGATTTCTAATCACTTATCACTGTCAATTGTCAACCACTACTGTCCGGTTAAACTAGTAAATTTTAATATCTAAAAAAAAAGCTTCGCTTTTTTTACCTGAGACAGCTTCAAGCTGTCACTACATTCGACTGTCGGAGATTTTTCAAAGCAATACCAGACGGCATCCTGTAGAGACAGCTTGTCCACAGGATCCTATGGAAAGCTGTCTCAGGCAAAAACAACGAAGTTGTTTTTATGTAGCTGCGAACTTTGTCCATCCGAAACAAGTTTAATTTTACTTCTCGAAAGCATGCCCACATCAAGCTAAAGCTTCAAAATCTTTAATGAATAAGGTAACTTATTGAATTAAAATATTTTAACCGGACAGTAGTGATTGTCAACTATCAACTATCAACTACTCAAACAGTTCCAATCTGTTCTTAGGCCGTCTTGCGTCAAGCCATTTAAAATTCTTCAGGTATTTCTGGTCTTCCGGGATCATACGTATGGGGTGCATGATGCCTTTAACGTCATTTACAAAAAGCACTTTTTTCAGTTCCTTGTTTATAAAATACATATCGATAACAGATCCTGAAGCGCGGTTCATTCCAACAAAAGCGCTGTCTTTATCCTGCACATAATAAATGCTTTCCGCTGGCGAGCCTTTCGATCTCATGTAATCAATGCTGCCATCTTTAAAATATCCATTCAATGTTCTGCCACTGATCTGGTTGTAAAAATTCGTATTCGTTTTATTTACGATCATCGCATTTTCAAAAACCGATAATCGTTCTGCTTTTTTATTTTTTGTAAATAAATAGATCGTATCGCCATTGACCTGATTTTGTCCGCTCCAGGCAACAGGCTGCTTGAACATCCTGAAGACTGAATCTTCGCCGGAATACCAAAGACTATCACAAACTGCCTGTAGTGAATCATTGAAAATTCTTACATGCGCAAAGGCAGTAAAGTACCGCACTGAATCGGAAGGAGTCTCTGTATTGAATGGTTTGATGGTGCCGTTGCCAACGCTGTCGGTGCCGGTTATTAGTATGGGTGCTTCTGCAGTATCCATCCTGATCGTGTCTCTCGTTGCAGGTAACGTCAAGGAATCGACGCGATTTTTGAATTTTTTTGGAAAATCGTCTTTATTAAAATTTGAATCCGGTTTTGACTGTGATAAACTGTCTGATTTTGTTTTGCTAATGGCACTATCTTTTTTCTTTAAGCTTGTTCTTTCTTTTATACCAGAGAATAAAGTATCTGCGGAAATAAATGTACTGTCGTGCTCCTGTTGTATGATCAGTACCGGCTTGCGGCTAGCGAGAAATGAATTATTTTTACTGTTCAGAAATATTTGGCCTCCGGTGAGAGTAAATCCATTTGCTGAATCAATTACAACCCATTTCCTTCAAGCTGTGCAATGTTGCTTTTTTCATCAATTGCCACATTATCCGCACGATACTTTCGTGCTGATGAATCTTTGATCAATGGCCTGTTGCCGAAGTAAGCCTTCCCTTTTTTTAAATCATAATAACCACTGGTGGTGAAAACATCCGCGCTTTTGCTATGGATATAAGTTGGACCTGTAAAATTCACAACTTCAGTCAGCGTATTGTATTGAAGAGAATCAGCCTTGATGTCATATTTAGGATCAACAAGATGAACATCTCTTCTGAAAAAAACATCTTTTGTGTCTGAATAATAAATTCCCTCACGACTGGTGAGCACTGTTGTTTTGTTTACGATTTTTCCTCCGTTGATATACGTTCCAATGCCGGTGCCCAGGTCATACACCAGATCATCAGTAGTGAGTTTTCCTTTGCGATCGGTAAGCACCACATTCTTTTTCAGGTATGCTTTTCTTTCGCTTCCAACATACCGTAAAGAATTCGCGTACGTGTGTATGGAGTCAGACTCATTGATATGAATATGGCCGAAAGCATCAACCGTATTCAGCCTTCTGTTTATCACCGCGCTGTCTGCACTGAATGTTGTTGTGCCATCTCTTACAACAACATCTCCTGCGAGCGTTTGAAGTTTCGTAATCGAGTCAATTGTTTTTTCCCTGAAAAAATTAGCGCGTACAATCTGAATGATTCGCGTCGTATCAGATCCGGCAATCGGAGCAACTACCTGGGAACTGCCAGCCAGGCTCAGAACTAATCCTGTGGTGAATATAAAAAAGCGTATAGCCCTTAGCGTCATTTCAAAATAATAGATACAGAATCATCCTGCAGCGGTGCAGTCAGCGGTGTTGATTTATCCTTCTTACCGAAGACTGCGATATTGATATATCGTTTAGGATGAACGCGAATATCATCGAGCAAAATATTCAGCTTGTTGCTGGTATTCGTAAGATTGTTATAAAGTTTTTTATCATTGATCAATAACCCGAGTGATCCATCCGAGCTATTGATTTTCTTTTCGATCATGCGCAGATTTTCCTGCAATTCAGTTGCAGCTGCATCAAGCTTCTTCATTGTTGGCTGAACATCGATTGCAGCAAAATGTGCAGAAGCTTTATCAGCATTGGCCATGATACTGTTTACTTTCGCATTTTGTGCAACAAGATTCGCAGTAAAACCATTCAGGTTATTCATCAGTTTTGCAAGATGACCGGCATTGGGATCAAGAAATTTCTCCATATACGTGGAAGAAATAGCAAGTGAAGCAGTGGTTGTGTTAAGATTACCAACCATCTCTTTAATATTATTTTTAGTGTTCGGATCAAACGTTGTTCCCACTATATGAAGCACCGAATCAAGTGATTTAACTGCATTCCTCACCTCGTATAAAACCGGATCAAGAGTTTTCAAAACATCATCGATCATGCCCGCACTTCCAGCCGTTAACAAAGTATCCCCCGGCTGTAGATATTTTGTGTTGGTTCCTAATTTTATTTCAAGTGATTTTCCACCAAGTAAACCTGGATTTATTATAGCAAGCGAATTAGAAGGAATGTTTACGTCCTTGGTAAGCCTTATTGTTACTTTAATTTTCCGCATGTCCGTACCTCCGTCTGTTGCGGAAACAGTACCCACCTGCATACCATTAATGATAACCGGGTTTGAAGGACTCAAACCCTGGATATTTTCATAAAAAGCATACAGGTTGTCTTCTTTCCTGAAGTAATTTTTACCGCTGAGATAAGAAAAACCTATAAAAAACAGTACAATACCAACTGCCGCCAACAAGCCAACCTTCGTTTCATTACTAATTTTCATCGTTGCTTTTTAAATATAGAACACGCCAAAAATAATAAACATTATGCCAATTGATCTTTTTGTTCAATTGCATCTTTGAATATTACAATGCGAAACACAGGTTTGTTTTTAATTTGACCTGTTGATTAATCATATGAAAATAGTGCATTATTTAGAACTTGCCATCCCGGGAGAGTTTGGAACGATAGCACCTGAGGTAGTTGCCGGTTTAGGATTTTCCACCTGGTCCTTATAAACTTTGATAGCTTTTGCAATGACTTCAGCTAGTTCCTGTTGTCCTTTCTCACTGTTGAGGTAGCGCTCATCGTCAGGATTGGAGATGAATCCTGTTTCTATAAGTACAGCCGGCATCTGTGTCGCCTGCAGCACGTGAATTCCTACCTGGCGCTGGAATACACCAAGATCCTGCCTTCCGATGCCTGCAACTTCATCCTGGATCAGCGTAGCCATCTTGTAACTCTTCTTGAAAAAGTTTTGCGTATACAGCAGGGCGTTAGCTTTGTATTCAGGGCTGTTGTAATTGATATCAAGGGAACTGTCATTATCATCAGCAAACATCAGATCGCTTTTTTCCATTGCTTCCAGCTTTGCTTCCGTTTTATGCACAGCGAATATCCACGAGCTGGTGCCTTTGCGTTCAGTAGGTATTTTGAAATACTCCCTGATTGGCACCTCACGCGTATGTTCTGTAACTATTTTTTTCTTCTTTTTTCCTTTGCCGGAGTATTTAGTAGTTGTGTAGGTTTCAGTTCTGTATCCTGTAATCCTCGAGCCTGTTTTGAGGTTCACAGCATCTGCGTGTATACAAATGAAAAGGTCTCCTTTATTTTCGTTTGCAATGTTTGCCTTTTCTCTTACTGACTGGGTGATATCCGTAGTACGCGTTGGAACTATACGAACACCGGGTAATGTTTTCTTTAATTCAGTCACGAGTTTGTTGGCAATTGCAAGCGTGATGTTTTTCTCATAGGAACCGAGGCTTCCTTCATAATTTCCATGCGCCCCAGCATCGGCTCCGCCATGACCGGCATCAACAATAATTGTTTTGATTTTTTTAGGCCCTTGTGCCTGTACATTATTTATAATAAGAAAAAGGAGACTTGATAGGACTGAAAAAATATAGCAATGGGCTCTGCGATTCAACATTCTGGTTTTTACTTTATTAGGGTTTGTAATTCACTAAATCTTCACAAAACGCAATAGATATTATAGCGTATTTTTGCCGGAATCTGCTATGAACCACTCAGACAAAGTTAGGCGAAAATGTTTTTTATTCTTTTGTTTCGCATTCGCCAATTTGTTAATAAATCCTGCCGGTTCTCTTGCTAAATTATACCGTTCAAATTTCCGACAAAATACATCTTTAATAACAGATACAATCCCTAAGACGAACAAGGGACGAATAAAATTGCCTGACAATTCGTTAAAAGATAATAACACTGCGGTTTTGAAACAAGGCACAGGTGGCGATTCCATTCCTTCGAAAAATCCGGATAGTATCTACACTAAAATTGACACGCTCGATTTAAAGCTGTCAAAAGACACACTGGATGCGCCTGTAGTTTACACTGCAGAAGATTCAATGGTGCTTGATGTAGATACAAAAACGATAAAGCTTTATGGAAAGGAAGCAAAGACAACTTATAAAGACAATGAACTAACCGCACCATCGATCATGTTTGATCAATCTACCGGAAATGTTACAGCAGCTTTAAAAAGAGACAGCACGGGTAAGGTTATCTCCATGGCAAATTTTAAGCAAGGTGAATTCACCTCGCAGAGTGATTCTATCAAATTCAACATGAAGTCTGGTAAAGGAATCACTAAAGGCACATATACGCAGCAGGGAGAAATGTTTGTTTATGGCGAAAAAATAAAGAAGATTGACAACAATGTTTTTTATGCATCAAGAGGAAGATTCACAACATGTGATCTTGATACACCGCATTTTGCTTTTGTAAGCAATCGTATAAAATTCATTAATAAAAAGCTTGCGATTACAGGACCAGTCCATCCTGAGTTTGAAGGAGTTCCTGTTCCGATCTATCTTCCTTTCGGGCTTTATCCATTGAGCCAGGGACGGCATTCAGGTGTGCTTGCACCACAGTTCACTGCGAATGAACAACTTGGACTTGGACTTGAAGGTTTGGGTTATTATAAAGTCTTAAGTGATTACTGGGATGTGATCGTGCGCGGCAACCTGTATTCTTATGGTGGCTGGACGTTGAATGTTAACCCTCGATACATGAAACGTTACCGGTACAATGGAAGCTTTTCTCTTGACGTACAAAACTTCAAGTACAATTTCAAAGGCGATCCTGATTATATACAAAACCGCAGCTACAGCATCAGGTGGAATCACCAGGCCGACAGCAAAGCAAGGCCAGGCGTAAATTTTAGCGCTAATGTGAATGCAGGTAGCAGCAGCTTCAACAGTTTTGTGCCAAATAATCCTTACCGCAATTTTAATAACCAGTTGCAGTCATCTATCGTTTACTCGAAAACATGGAGAAACAAACCTTACAACCTTACTGTAAGTGCAAATCACAATCAGAATACGATCAACAAGATCATTAATGTTAATCTTCCCGATGTGGCATTCAATGTTGCAACATTATATCCGTTTCGCAGAAAAGAAGGAGTTGGTGAAACGAAGTGGTATGAGAACATCGGTATCGCATACAATGGAAACGCGAAGAGTTTATTTTCTTTTTATGATACAGCGGGACATATTCTTGAGCAGATAAAAGATACGTTTCAATGGGGCGCAGACCATAGTATTCCGATAACACTTTCATTGCCCCCGCTTGGAGCATTGCAGGTATCGCCGTTTGTTAGTTATGAAGAAAGATGGTATCAGCGAAAGTTTACACGGTCATGGAACCCAACAGCGAAAAAAGTGGATACGGCTTATGAAAGAGGATTTTTTACAGCACGTGATATGTCTTTTGGCCTTTCGTTTTCCACCCGCATTTTTGGTTTGTATACTTCCGGCAGAAAAGATGCAAAGATCCAGGCAATACGACATGAGATACGACCATCATGGGGAATAAGTTATAAACCGAATATGAACCAGCGAAGTTATTATCGAACACAGGTAGACACACTGGGCCGGGATTTTGAATTCAATTATTTCGAAGGAAATATTTACGGTCCATTTGGAAATGGCCGCGCGGCTAATATCAATTTCGGAATTGATAACAATATCCAGATGAAGGTTCGCAACAAAAAGGATACATCAGAAGAGGGTTTGAGAAAGGTTACGATTATTGATGGTTTGCGTCTTGATGGCGCATATAATCTTCTCGCTGATTCGTTTCCTCTAAGCAATTTCACAGTCAGCGCACGAAGCACTTTATTCCGCAAACTGGAGATAACTGCCAGCGCAATACTTGATCCGTATGACGTGGACGCAAATGGAGAGCGCATTAACAGGTTGTTGTGGCGACGGAAGCCAATTTCTCTTGGAAGACTTACCAGCGGAAATATCTCAGCCTCAAGCCAGTTCCAGGGCGGTGGTGCAAAGAAGACAAATAATACGCAAACAAGAAACCTTCCGCGCGATTCCCGTGGTACATATACAAACGATGAATACAACAGCGAGCTGAGCGATATTTATCGTAACCCCGGCGATTACGCGGATTTCACAATTCCATGGTCTGTCAATTTTGCCTACGCTTTAAGTTTTTATAAAGAAAGAAAACCAGATTATAGTGGCTTTGTTACGAAGTTTCAGCAAAGTGTAAACCTTGGTGGGTCATTAAGGCTTGCACCAAAATGGCAAACTAGCATCAATGGCTCATATAATATTACTGAACACCAGGTCGGTCTTGTTTCGGTTTCTATTTCGCGTGAAATGCACTGCTGGCAGATGTCAATCAATATGTCGCCGGTAGGCCGCTATCGTTTCTTCAGCATCAATATCAGTCCGAAATCCGGTTTGCTCCGCGATCTTAAGATTAACAGGACAAGGTATACGTATGATTTGTAGCGTGTTTCGTAAAGCCGCGATTTATCGCGGCTCAGGGAAGATCAGGTGATCAATTTGTACAGACGCGATTTATCGCGTCTTCTGGAAGATGGTGATCAAATTGTACAGCCGCGATTTATCCGTCTCGTGGGAAGATCAGGTGATCAATTTGTACAGACGCGATTTATCGCGTCTCGTGGAAGATGGTGATCAAATTGTACAGCCGGGATTTATCCGTCTCGTGGGAAGATCAGGTGATCAATTTGTACAGACGCGATTTATCGCGTCTCGTGGAAGATGGTGATCAAATTGTACAGCCGGGATTTATCCGTCTCGTGGGAAGATCAGGTGATCAATTTGTACAGACGCGATTTATCGCGTCTCGTGGAAGATGGTGATCAAATTGTACAGCCGCGATTTATCACGTCTCCGCTGATCGGTCATCAATGGCTAACGTCCCAGAGACGCGATAAATCGCGTCTGTACAAAAGCCATAGTCATTCTAATAAAGTCGCGATAAATCGCGCCTCTGGGAAGATCTGGTGATCAAATTGTACAGCCGGGATTTATCACGTCTCCGCTGATCGGTCATCAATGGCTAACGTCCCAGAGACGCGATAAATCGCGTCTGTACAAAAGCCATAGTCATTCTAATAAAGTCGCGATAAATCGCGCCTTTACGAAGTGTCGTTTTTCAGCAATTTTATTTCCCCGGCAAATTCTCTACATAATATTTCGTCATCTTCTCAAACATTTCGGATTTCAATTTCTCGGCATCATCACCCGGAACAATAACTCTTGCTTCAAGAAAATGCAGGTGCATCGCGCAGGGCCAGAAAAAAAATCCTTTATCGGCAGGTAATGCTTTTTTGGTGTTGTATATAATTGCCGGAATTATTGGCTTGCCGGTATCCACAGCGAGACGGAAAGCGCCGTCGTGGAATTCTTTTAGCGGTTCTGAAGTTTTATTGCGCGTGCCTTCGGGATAAATGCACATGTGCATGCCCATCGCAAGCACCTGTTTCATTTTGCTGAAACTCTCACTGCGACTGTTTTTGCTTTTGCGGTCAACCAATATTGAACCCCGTTTGTAGATCAAACCAAATAATGGCGTTTTTGCCATCTCCGCTTTTGCAATGGTTTTATTAGGACCTGGAATTTCAGGAGTTGTAAGCGGAACATCCATCAAAGAATTATGATTGCAGATAACAATATAATTTTCATTCTTTTTAAAATGTTGGCGGCCTTTGATGTAAAGCCAGCATCCCACAACCGGGAAATAAATATTCATCCAGATTTTTGAAATTATACGGAACAAACGTGTTCGCTTTGGTTCAGGAAAAATTCCAATGAACCAGAACGGAAGAATAAAGATCAGCATCGTTATCACGAACCATAGTATACCCCAAACTGCAAATACGCGACCTAGTATATTTTTCAAACTTTTTTTATTTCACTGTTATTGAAAAAGATAAAACTACGCGAAATGAAAAATCTGCATTCAAATCATTTCAGCTTCCAGTCGATCGGATCTTTTTTTTCTTTCTGTAAAAAATGATTCGTTTTCGAAAAATGTTTGCAGCCAAAAAAACCTTTGTCGGCGCTGAAAGGAGAGGGGTGTGCGGCCTTGAGAATATGATGTTTGCCTTCATCGATCAGCACTTGTTTATCCTGTGCAAATTTTCCCCATAACATGAAGACGAGTCCTTCTTTTTCATCTGAAAGCTTTTGAATTACTGCATCTGTAAACCGCATCCAGCCGATCTTGCTGTGACTTGAGGGTTCGTTTTTGCGCACAGTTAAAATCGCATTCAGCAACAGCACGCCTTGTTCGGCCCAGTATTCCAGGTTACCGGATGAAGGCAGCGGAATACCTAAATCATTCTTTATTTCTTTGAAGATGTTTACCAGCGAGGGTGGCATTACAACACCATCCGGAACAGAAAAGCTAAGTCCATGTGCCTGCCCGGGATTATGATAAGGATCCTGCCCAAGCAGCACAACTTTTACTTTATTGAAAGGTGTTTTTTCAAAAGCATTAAAAATAAGTTTGCCGGGAGGATAAATTGTTCTACCCGAAGCTTTTTCAGCTTTTAAATGAGCAGAGATCTCTGCGAAATATGGCTTCTCAAATTCTTCTTTGAGTGCTTTCTTCCAGCTTGATTCGATCTTTACTTCCATGTGTTAAGTTTTCGTGAGGAACAGCCTCAAAGATGCATGTATATATCTATCCTTATGATTCATTCTCTTTTTGATTAGAGATAAAAAATTTTAGCAGCGATAAATAATCATTTGAAAATCTTATTAAAAAATATTATTACAACTCGCTCACCTTCTTATAAATTCTTTCATTACCATCCGTTTGATCGGGCGAATCTGAGATAACGATATCTCCTGATTTCCCATACTTCATGACGGTAATTACTTTTTTATCAGGAAAGACGAGGTCTATCGAAGTTTGAAACAACAATCCCATTCGTTGACTCGCTATCATTGTGTATTTATAAACTTTGTGTTGAGATTTATTTTCAATAAAATTTACCGAGTCTTGAGAAAAATTTATAAAAGATGGTTTCCGGGAAATAGTGTAACCGAATCCGTTTCCGGTACCGGTGAGTTTCCATTTACCCTGTAGATAGTTATGGTAATACTTTAATAATTTCTCTTCAAGCTGTTTTTTATAAATGGAATAATTATGCCTGGAAAATTTAATTGAATCATCCGTGAATAAATTCCAGAACAGCATGCTTCCAAAAAATAAACTATCAGGTTCTGACTCAGCAGCTAACTTTTGTAATCGGTTCTTGTAGTATTGAGGATTGTCCTTATAGCGGGTTTGACAATTGGATTTCTTACTTGAAAAAATTAACCCGGTTAAAATAAGAATGAAAAAAATAAAAGATTTCATTGGTGAAAGGTGATACAGAACAAATATAAAAAGATAAGCCCTGATAGTTAAACTACCAGGGCTTGTTTATTGTGACCCCGTTTGGATTCGAACCAAAGACCCACAGCTTAGAAGGCTGTTGCTCTATCCCCTGAGCTACGGGGCCGTTTTTAAAAATGTTTGCAAATATATGAAGGATGAAGGAATGATTTGAGGATTATCATGATTTAATGGAACCTTCAGGTCCACAATCATCAACTAAGTAGCCTCAACGCCTTCTTAAAAATCAAAAACAGCTGCGCTGTTTTTGCCTGAGCCAGCTGCCCTTAGGATCCTGTGGACAAGCTGGCTCTACAAACCTGCAAATCTTCACGGATCTTATAATTCTCAGAACCCCACGTAAAGACAGCTTGTCCACAGGATCCTAAGGGCAGCTGTCTCAGATAAAAAATGCGAAGCATTTTTTCACGCCTAAAACCACCAAAACAGCGAAGCTGTTTTGGACTTGAGCCAGCTTCAAGCTGGCTCTACAACATCCCAATATGTCAGCTAAAAAATGCGAAGCATTGTTTCAACGGCGTTCAACGGCCTTCAACGATCTTCAACGATCTTCAACGATCTTCAACGCTCTTCAACTTCTTAAACCTTGCCCTCCAGTTCCATCACCTTCTCAAAAGTTGCCTCATATTCTTTCTCCGTTTTCGACAATTCACCGAAAACCTTTTTATACTGGTTCTCTGTTTCTACAAATTTTTTATTATCAGAATAAATTTCCGGTAAACCAAGATCAGCTTCAAGTTTGGAGATCTGTTTTTTCAGCTGTTCAACTTTTTCTTCCAGCTGCTGGAAAATCCGTTGCTGCTTCTGCAATTCTTTTTTTGCTTCTTTATCAATAGGCGCAGCAGCAGGTTGCGGCTGTTGCTGCTTATTTTTCTCTTGTTTGTTTGATTTCGTTTCAGCGGCCGGTTTATCGCTTACAGCTTTTTCTGCCGCCTTATTTGCCGCTTCATTCCGCTTTTTCCATTCTTCCCATTCAGTATAGGTTCCTTTAAATTCCCTGATCTTGTAATTATCAATTTCCCAGATCTTATTTGCAGTCTGATTTACAAAATAACGATCGTGACTAACAAGTATAAAGCTGCCTTCGTATTTGTTTAAAGCTTCAATCAGCAATTCCACTGAATGCAGATCAAGGTGGTTGGTAGGTTCATCAAGCAACAAAAAATTGGCTTTGCTTACAATGGTTTTTGCCAACGCTACCCGTGCTTTTTCACCACCACTCAATACTTTGATTTTTTTCTCCACATCATCACCGCTGAAAAGGAATGCACCTAACAGACTTCTCAATTCAAGATCTGTCTTTCCGCTCCGGCTTGCTTTTAATTCTTCAAGCACATCATTATTTACATCGAGCGCTTCGAGCTGATGCTGCGCGTAAAATGCATCATCAACGTTGTGTCCCCATACACGCTCGCCGGTGAATGATTCTGCTCCTGCAACAATTCGAAGCAACGTCGATTTACCCTTACCATTAGCGCCAATCAATGCAATCTTATCACCACGATCGATTTCCGCAGAAGCATTTTCAACGATTTTCACATTGCCAAAACTCTTTGACACATGTTTTAATGTACACAAAATTCTTCCAGGAGTTTTATCAATGGCAAAATTTATCCGCATATTCGGTCGCTCCAGGTCTGTGTTTTCAATCCGTTCAATTTTATCCAGGCGTTTCATCACACTTTGCGCCTGTGCTGCTTTTGAAGCCTTTGCCTTGAATCGTTCAATAAACCTTTCCTGCTGACGGATGAAATCCTGTTGATTTTCATACGCCCGTTTCTGCAGTTCGATGCGTTGTAGTTTTTCTACCTGGTAATAAGAATAATTACCGGAATAAAAATGAAGCTCCTGCTGGTACAACTCAACGATCTTTGTAACCATGCGATCGAGGAAATACCTGTCGTGCGAAACAATAACAACCGCACCGGCGTAATGCTGCAGGTATTTTTCCAGCCATTCAATGGACGGGAGATCAAGGTGGTTGGTAGGCTCATCCAAAAGCAAAACATCGGGAGCCATGAGAATCATCTTAGCAAGTAATACCCGCATTCTCCATCCACCACTAAACTCTTTATACGGACGATTAAGATCTGCATTAGGAAATCCAAGTCCCTGTAATATTTCTTCTGTTCTGTGATGAATGCTGTACCCGTCAAGCACTTCCAGTTCATGCAGTTTATCAGAGTACAAATGTGCCAGCGCTTCATCAGAGCTTTGTTCAAGCTGATGTCCAAGTTCTTCAATCTCTTTTTCCAGCTTCAATACTTTTTCAAAAGCACCCATAGCAACCTGTAAGATTGAATCATTTGTATCAAAACTCAGGAGGTCCTGGTGCAGGAAACCAATCGTTGTTTCGCGACCTTTTTCTATCGTCCCTGCGGAGGGCGTGTATTGCCCGGTCAACAGTTTCAGGAGTGTCGACTTACCCGTACCATTATAACCTATCAAACCTATACGCTCATTCGGCTGGATATGCCATGTTGCATCTGCAACAATGGTGCGTGCTCCGAATTCGAATGTAACGTCCTGTAATCCTAATAACATATTGACTGAATTGGCGGCAAAATTATGAAGCAATAAGCAATACAGCTAAAAATATAACTCCGATAGATGAATAACCCTTTACATTTCCATTTGCGTTAATTGTATTCGGTAACTTTGCAAAAAAAATCTCATGAGAAGGGTATTTAGCCTGCTTGTACTTGTTGTATTGCTCGTCGGTGTATATTGGTTTTTCTTCCGTAAAAAATCGGATGATGGTCCAAGGCAACAGCCGCTTCGTGTAGGCAAACATTCGCAGGACTTCAACCAGCGGGTAAATAATGCGTTGTTATCATACTTCGATCTTACTAATTCTTTCGTTGAAGCTGATACGATTGGGGCTAAATCGAATGCCATTAAGCTCAGTTCAAAACTAGATAGCCTTAAACTTGATGAGCTGAAAAAGGATACGGTTGGCATTGTACAATCTGCCCAGGCGCAGATTGGTGATATGAAATCAAATATCACGGCATTATTGATGGAAAAGGATATTACCGAAATGAGAAAAGACTTCAAGATGGTTTCTGAAGCTTTATACCCGTTTCTCAAAACCATCAACTATGAAGGTCCAGTACTTTACTGGCAAAATTGCGGTATGCCTTTCGGTGAAAACACTTCAGCGAACTGGATCAGCAATAAGCTGGAAATAGTGAATCCATATCTGGGAAAAAATCATCCCCAATGGAAGTCAGCTATGTTACACTGCGGCGATACGCAGGATTCGATCTGGACGAAATAATTTTGAAGTTGAATGTTCAATGTTTAATGAAGGCTGAGATTGAACAATATTTGTTTACCCTTGTTTAATAAGGAAATACAAAATTATTTCTGAATGAGATTTTGCTTATTGTTGCTTTTCTTATGTAGTTTCCTCTTCTCTTTTTGTCAAAAAAAATATACAATAAGCGGATACGTTCGTGATAGTCTCAATGGTGAAACACTTATTGGTGCAACTGTTTCAGTGAATAGCCAGGGAAAAGGAATCAGTTCAAATCAATACGGCTTTTTTTCCATCACTTTAAATGAAGGAAATTATAAACTCATCTGTACATATAGTGGCTATCAGTCAAGGCTAAACGAAATTCAGTTGACTTCAGATCTTGAGTTAAACTTTGAACTCGTTCCAAAAACAACTTCTTTCCAGGAAATTATTATCAGCAGTAAAAGGCGTGATGCAAATGTCAGGAATGCCCAGATGGGAAAGATTGATCTTGGCATTGAACAGATGAAATCGATACCACCGTTTCTTGGTGAAGTTGATATTCTGAAAACGATACAGTTGCTTCCCGGCGTGCGGAATGCAGGCGAGGGCAGTGCAGGCATATATGTGCGCGGTGGTGGACCAGATCAAAACCTGATCATGCTTGATGATGCGGTCGTTTATAACACCGGTCACCTGTTTGGTTTTTTCTCGATCTTCAACGCTGATGCGATTAAAAATACTTCACTGATAAAGGGTGGGATGCCTGCACAATATGGTGGCAGATTGTCCAGCGTTCTTGATGTATCGATGAAAGAAGGTAATAACCAGAAGATGCAGGTTGATGGCGGTATAGGGCTCATTGCTTCAAGAATTTCACTGCAGGGGCCGCTGAAGAAAAATAAATCAGCTGGCGGATCTGCACCTGCTTCATTTATTGTTTCTGCACGCCGCACTTATATCGATGCACTTACAAAACCTTTTATTGGAAAGGACAATCAATTCCATGGTTCGGGATATTATTTTTATGATCTGAATGCCAAGATCAATTATAAATTTTCAGAAAAAGACAGGATCTACCTGAGCGGTTATTTTGGTAAGGATAAGTTTGATTTTTTAAACGGAAGAAGATCACTTGATGTTCACATTCCCTGGGGAAATTCAACAGGAACATTTCGGTGGAACCATGTTTTTAATAAACGGTTGTTTGGAAACACTACTGCGGTTTTCAATGATTATAATTTCACATTCCGCGCAGCACAAAATGATTTTGAAGTGCAGCTATCATCCGGCATCCGTGACCTGAATCTGAAACAGGATTTTGATTTATATCCATTTACCGGACATAAATTAAAATTTGGCGGACAATATACCTATCATACATTTTTCCCTTCTGTTGTAACTGGTAAACAAGGCACTACAGAATTCAAACCGCAAAACCCGCAGACAAAATATGCTAATGAAGCAGCAGCTTACATACAGGATGATTGGGAAGTTTCTGATAAACTGAAGATTAATGCCGGTATGCGTTTCAGTTGGTTCCAACAGGTGGGCGCATACAAGGTTTATAAAACTGATAATAATGGCAACAGACTGGATAGTACGATTTATAAAAAAGGCCAGCCGGTGAAGACATATAGCGGGCTTGAACCGAGATTTACTATCCGGTATGCAGTCGATGATGAAACATCAATCAAGGGATGTGTATCCCGCAACTTCCAGTATATACATCTTGTAAGTAATGCAGGAACTACATTGCCAACTGATCTTTGGGTGCCAAGTACGTATAAAGTAAAACCACAGGAAAGCTGGCTATATGCGCTCGGTATTTTCAAAAATCTGAAAGACAATACTTATGAAACCTCTGTGGAGCTGTATTACAAACAAATGAAAGATCAGATAGAATACCAGGAGGGTTATGTGCAGAATACACTCGAAGACACTGAGAACTTTTTCACCTTCGGTAAAGGCTGGAGTTATGGCGCAGAATTTTTTGTGAACAAAACAAAGGGAAGGCTTACAGGATGGATTGGTTATACACTCAGCTGGACGTGGCGTAAATTTCCAAACCTGAATTTCGGAAATAAATATCCTGCGAAATATGACCGCAGAAATGATCTCTCACTGGTAGGCATATACGAAGTTAACTCAAAATGGAAGCTCAGTGCTGACTTTGTATTTGGAACCGGTAATGCTGCAACACTCCCGGAACGCTTTTATATTTACGGTGGTGTATTAACCCAGGAATACAGCAAAATAAATGAATACCGTTTGCCTGCTTATCACAGACTTGACTTCTCAGCCATCTACACACCGGGCAAGCATCCGCAGAGAAAATTAAAAAGTCAGTGGGTGTTTAGTGTTTATAATCTTTACAGCCGGAAAAATCCATATTTCATTTATTTCGACCAGGAAGGAAATCCTTACAATGGAACATTGAAGATCCAGGCAAAACAGGTTTCTTTATTTCCGGTTATACCAAGTGTGACATGGAATTTTAAATTCTAAATCATTAAACTTATTATTGCCTTTTTCATTTTAAAAAAATAAGGAACTTCATGAAATTGATATTCAGATTAATTGTTATCTGCAATCTTTTATGCTCAGCAGCTTATAGCCAGAACAGTACGCAGAAATGTTTGCTTAGTCTCAAAAACCTTGGCAAGGTTAAGGCGAGAAAACCAGACAATACTTCTTCGGATACACACACAGGTTATCCTTTGCAAACCTTAAATGGTGAAGTAAAGATTTCGATATTAGAGGAATATCTTAAGTTCTACGAATTAAAGTTTAGGGACGAAGGTGAAAGGACTTCCAGGCTATTTGTTAGTTTATTTATCAGAACACTTGATGCAGGTTCTTTCAGCGGGGATTCACTAAAAATCATAGAATACCTCAAATATGAAAGGTCACGGTTAAAACAACCCGAATCGGCAGACTTGACTGTTATCGATTATAACGGTTTTAAATTTATCGGAACGAGCAGCGCGACGCTGAAACAGGAGAATGACCTGGCTACATTCGTTTTATTTCCAGGTAACAACTATGTGGTGTTCTTTGATTTTTCAAATAATCCAGGTATCAAAAACTACTATAATACAATTGATGAATTCCGTAGCCGGCGAAACGATTTCTTTGCTGCTTATTCAAACCAGATTAAAAAATGTTTGAAGTAACCAATGAATACAGAAATAATAAAAATCGGACAAACTGAAGTTAAGTTTTTACTTGAAGGTAAAAACACCAATGAGCAGATCGCAATGTTTGAATTCATGGTACCAGCAGGTGCAAAGGTTCCCTTGCCACATTCACATGAAAAATATGATGAGACGATTTATGGCATAGAGGGAACGTTCACGTTTACAATAAATGGGAAAGCCACAGACATAAATAAAGGTGAAACAGTTTTTATTCCACGTGGGGCGGTGCACGGATTTGCAAATCATGGAAGTGCGGATGCGAAAGCACTTGCTGTGGTGACTCCGGCTCTTATTGGTCCTGCATTTTTCAGAGAATCTGCTGAGATTGTAAATGCCGGCGGACCTCCGGATATTGAAAAGCTCAAACTCGTTTTTGCTAAATACGGGTTAGTGCCAGCATTGCCCCGGCCACCCAAAGGTTAAATTCATTGTTGCAACATTGATCTGGCAAGCCACATATGCAATCTAAATTCGTCACTTTTGTTTTCGGACAAAAGCGATCGTACCGTTTTTTTCTGTATCAGATGTTATTCGAACCTCATAGCGTTTATCGCCATCCTTAACAACCATCAATGCTGTATTTGGTGGGATTTCACCAAGATTTTCAGCATACATCGTCAGCTCATTTGCGTCTGTATCATTGTCGAGTTCAAGAGTAAGACTTAGTGGTTTATCGCTCAACCTCTTATGGGAGAGTAAAAGTTTACCATTGAAAAATACTGAAACGCTGTCTCCATCAATTTCACCATTATCATAAAGCTCTACTGTAATTTTTTCTTTCTCTACCTCAATAGTTTTTAAAACCTTATTGGTGCGTTTTTCAAACTTTAATGTAGATGTAGAAATCGGCTCATCGGTTTTCGGTTCACGTTCTTTATTATTCTGTTCTTTACCTACAACATCATTACTGATCTTTTGCTGGTTTTCTTTCAGGTCAGGTTTATCTGATTTCTGAATTACCTTATCATTTTTCGCTACTGAATTTGTTGATTTTGTGTTTGGAGTAGTCGTAGTTTTTTTAGGAACGATAGTATTTTTTACAACTGGTGGTGATGCAGGTTTTACCGGAGTTGTTTTTGGTTTTTGAATCACCTCCTTTTGTTTTGCCGGAGCTTTTGCCAAATCCTTATCCGGGGTATTATCTTTTGCTGTTGTAATCTTTCCAAAAGGAACTGTTCTTTTTAATAATCTCCTGGTAAGGTATGTTTTACCATAACCGCAATCTCCATCCTGGTCAGGAGCAGGTGTCCAGCTGCCTTCAAGCGATTCGGTATCTGAACTATTTTGTTTAAAATATGTAAGCTTATGGGTTTGAAAGCAATTCCTGAAATCTTTTGGTGTATTGAATTTAGTGCGTTCGTATTCTGTTACTGTTACCTCCTTCGATCCTTTATTGATCTTGCCTCTTAATTTACAGATAGTATAGTATCTTTTTCCTCCTTCAACGAAGTAAGTGTACGAATAGCCGGTAACGTTAGTACCGTTTGCTTCAAGTTCCAGCACGTATTCTATTTTCTCGCCACCGAAACCTACAAAGCCTGAACTGTTATCTACAAAACTTCCTTTCCACTGACCAGTGATATCCTGGGCTGAAACGTAATTTGCAAGAAGCGATAAAAAAAGCAGCGTAAATATTCTCTTCATGGGCATTCAATTGCTTGTCTGCAAAATTAAATTTAATTGAAAGGCCTGCAATTAATATGATTCTTTCTTTAGCTAAGACTTCGTTAAATTTGCGCGCCCGGATTTCTAAAGGAAAATTTTATCAACCGGCTGAAAACATGATCAATATTACATTTCCCGATGGTGCAGTGCGACAGTATGATGCTGGTATTTCTGCAATGGACATTGCAAAATCTATCAGTGAAGGTCTTGCACGAAAGGTTCTTGCTGCAAAAGTGAATGACCAGGTGTGGGACAGTTCACGTCCGATTAACCACGATGCTGCAATTAAATTTCTCACATGGGATGATGAGGAAGCAAAATCTACTTTCTGGCATTCTTCTGCACATCTCATGGCTGAAGCCGTAGAATCCATGTACCCTGGTGTGAAATTCTGGGTGGGTCCGCCACTCGAAAAAGGATTTTATTATGATATGGATCTTGGCGATCAACAGATAGGTGAGGAAGACCTGAAAAAACTTGAGGTGAAAATGGCGGAGCTCGCAAAGCAGAATAATTCTTTTTTGCGCAAAGAAATTTCCAAGGCAGATGCTGTAAAATATTTCGAAGAAAAAGGAGATGAATATAAACTCGATCTTTTGAGTGGTTTGCAGGATGGTGAGATAACATTTTATACCCAGGGAAATTTTACTGACCTATGTCGCGGACCGCACATACCAAGTACCGGTAGCATTAAAGCGGTGAAGTTAACTAGCATTGCAGGAGCGTATTGGAAGGGTGATGAAAAAAACAAAATGCTTACACGCATTTACGGAGTTACATTTCCCAACAACAAAGAACTCGAAGAATATCTTGTTTTTTTAGAAGAAGCAAAAAAACGTGATCATAGAAAACTAGGTAAAGAGCTTGAACTTTTTACTTTTTCAGAAAAAGTTGGAATGGGTCTTCCGATGTGGTTGCCAAAGGGTGCTATGCTTCGGGAAAGACTTCAGCAATTTTTGCAACGCAAACAAATTGAAGCAGGCTATCTTCCTGTTATAACACCCCATATTGGTCATAAGAGTTTATACGTCACCAGCGGGCATTATGAAAAATATGGCAAGGATAGTTTTCAGCCCATAAAAACTCCGCAGGAAGGAGAGGAGTTTTACCTGAAACCGATGAACTGTCCGCACCATTGCGAAATCTATAAATCTTCACCCAGGAGTTACAAAGATCTTCCGCTACGTTTTGCAGAATTCGGGACGGTTTATCGTTATGAACAACATGGAGAGCTTCACGGACTAACACGTGTACGTGGATTCACACAGGATGATGCGCACCTGTTTTGTATGAGCTCACAGGTGAAAGATGAATTTAAAAAAGTGATTGATCTTGTGCTGTTTGTTTTTAAATCACTAGATTTCACTGATTACACTGCACAAATTTCACTTCGGGATAAAGAAGACAGGAGTAAGTATATCGGCAGTGATGAAGACTGGGAAATTGCGGAAAGGTCGATCATGGAAGCAGCTGCAGAAAAGGAATTGAATACGGTGATCGAATACGGTGAAGCTGCATTTTACGGTCCAAAGCTGGATTTCATGGTTCGTGATGCAATAGGAAGAAAATGGCAGCTCGGTACCATCCAGGTAGATTACAATCTTCCCAAGCGTTTTGAACTTACCTATATAGGGGAAGACAATGCGAAGCATACGCCGGTAATGATCCATCGTGCGCCATTTGGAAGCATGGAGCGATTCATAGCTGTGCTCACAGAGCATTGTGCCGGTAAGTTTCCGTTATGGCTGGCGCCGGTGCAGGTAAAGATTCTGCCCATCAGCGACAAGTTCATGGACTATGCAGAAATTGTTTCGCAGAAGTTGAAAAATTCAGATATTCGTGTCGAAATCGATGACAGGAGCGAAAAGATCGGGAAAAAGATCCGTGATACAGAACTGGCAAAGATCCCATACATGCTGATTATAGGGGAGAAAGAAGTTGCTGAGCAAAGATGCTCAGTAAGGCGGCAGGCTAAAGGTGATCTCGGTTCAAAATCAATTGAAGAGTTTATCGAAATGGTTTTGGAAGAAGTAAAATCCATGACAGCTATTTCCTGATAAATCAATGTTGCGACACTAAAAATTATTATAAACGTAAAATCAATTAATGGCATTTCCTCCAAGGCAACCAAGGGGCAATTTTAATCCTCGCTTTAGAAAAGAACAACAACAGGAACACAGAACAAATCACATGATCCGCGTACCAATGGTAAGACTCGTGGGTGAAAACGTTGAGATCGGAGTTTATCCCACACCAGAAGCACAGCGCATGGCGCAGGACCAGGGCCTCGACCTGGTTGAAATTTCTCCGGCAGCAGATCCACCGGTGTGTAAGATCATTGATTATAATAAATTTTTATACGAAAAGAAGAAGAAAGAAAAGGAGATGAAAGCGAAAAGCAAAGTCTCTGAAGTGAAAGAGATCCGCTTTACGCCAAATACCGATGACCATGATTTCGATTTCAAATCGAAACATGCCGAGAATTTTCTTAAAGACGGTAATAAAGTAAAGGCTTACGTACAGTTTAAAGGCCGTGCAATTATGTTCAAGGAAAGGGGAGAATTACTTCTTCTGAAATTCGCAGAACGCCTTGTAGAGGTAGGTACACTGGAAAGCATGCCGAAACTGGAAGGAAAAAGAATGTTTGCCATCTTTGCGCCAAAAAGCCAGAAGAAGAAGTAGGCAGTAGTCAGTATGCAGTAGGCAGTATGCACTACGATAATGGCTCATCCTCTGGTGATAAGTAAATAAAAAACATCGAATGGCCGAAAGTTCATTCGATGTTTTTGTTTAATCATTGTTGCAACATTATCTGAGTTCATACTGCCTACTGCCTACCAGCTAGTTTCCTTATGGCACTTTTATTGCGGAAACCAAAATATGGCTACAATAAATCTAATCGAAAAAATCCAGCAGAACCTTACGCTTGCGCCGGTTCAAAAAATTGATCCGAATACACAGGAAGTTAAAAAGCCGGAGAACATGTCTGTGCAGGACTACCTCGGACAAGCGGCTATCCCAACAGTATTGCTTGGCTTATATAAATACAGTCGCAGCGTTGAAGGGAATGTTGAAATATTAAATACTCCGGGCGCTAATTTATTGGATACAATCTACGGAGAAATTAAGCCACAAGTCGTGGATCGCGTAGCAAATTATACCGTAAATGATGCTGCGTATACCCGGGAAAAAATGGAAGCTATTGCTGAAGAAGCAGTCCGTTTGATCCGGGAAAATATTACCGGAAAAACGACAGGAGAAGCAGTACGGGCTTTTCTAAGCGATCAACGGCATAATATCCTCGTTACATTGCCTGCCGGTCTTCAGCTGGGTGAATTACTGCACCAGGATGATATTGACGATCGTACAAATAAAATGGAAGGCCCGCTTTCCGGACATATGCATTGGCTGGAAAAATTATTCTCAGCCTCCCCGCCGAAGGCCACACGAGGCGCTGCGGAAAACTGGTAGTTCTTCAGTTAATAGTTGACTGTGGACAATTAATCTACAGGGAGAATCCTCAATATTTATCTTTCGGACAGGCCGTAGAGCCGCGATTTATCGCGGCTTGTATCGTAAATAATGATTCCTCACAAAAGCCGCGATAAATCGCGGCTCTACGACCATTTCGCTGATCAATTTTCCATTTTCCATTTTCAACTGTCCACTGTCCACTGTCAACTAATTTGGCAATCTCCCGTCTTTCCCTTACTTTTGCACCCCGTTAGCTGATAAACCTTAAAAAGTACGGCTAACTTGCCCACAAGGCTCCATAAGTTCCCATCTGTTTGGGACGCCAGCAGGGTGTAAAAGTCAAATTTATTATAATGCCAAAGGTTAAAACCAACTCGAGCGCCAAGAAGCGTTTCAAAGTAACCGGTACCGGAGAAATTACTTTCCAGAAAGCGTACAAACGCCACATTCTCACAAAAAAATCTACAAAACGCAAACGCAGTCTTCGTAAAGACGGTGTGGTAAGTGCTGCTAACAGGCATTTCGTTATGCGCTTATTGGGTCTTAAGTAAACATCATTCTCCAAAAAATTAAATTATTAAAATATGCCACGTTCAGTAAATGCAGTCGCATCAAGGGCAAGAAGAAAAAGAATTTTAAAAGCTGCCAAAGGATATTATGGCAAGCGTAAAAATGTATATACCGTCGCGAAAAACGTGATGGAAAAAGGTTTAACCTACAGCTATGTTGGCCGCAAACTTAAGAAAAGAGAATACCGTACATTATGGATAGCACGTATCAATGCTGCAGTGCGGGCTGAAGGATTGACTTACAGCGAATTTATCCATAAGCTAAATACGAAAAACATTGACCTGAATCGCAAGGTACTTGCTGACCTCGCTATGAATGAACCTGAAAGCTTTAAGAGACTGATCGATTCTGTAAAAGGATAAGAAAAATGTTTCCCGAAAAGAAGACCGTGCAAACGGTCTTTTTTTTTGCCCACGGATCAAAATAATTGTGAGTTCCCATAACAGCAGCTATCACAAAAGTTTGCGGCGTCAGTTCCATCTTTGCACTTACATTTGCAAAAAACATTTATATCCCTTAGATGAACAATTCTTATACTGACCTCGTCGATCAGACCTTCAAATTTCCACAGGAAGATTTTAAAGTTTCTGATGATGATTACCTGCAGTTTAATGGAGTAGATATTAAGAAGCTTATTGATAAATACGGAACGCCGATGAAGCTGAGCTATCTCCCTAAGATCGGTATGCAAATCAATAAGGCTAAAAAAATGTTTGAGAATGCTTTTAAAAAGCATAAGTATGAAGGCGAATATTTTTATTGTTACTGCACAAAGAGCTCACACTTTTCTTTTGTTGTTGAAGAAGCTTTGAAAAACAACATTCATCTTGAAACCTCGTATGCATACGACCTGGAGATCATTGCAAAGCTTTACGAGCGAAAAAAAATAAACAAGGATATATTCATTATTTGCAATGGTTATAAACAAAAACCATATACGCAAAGAATAAACAGGCTAATCAATTCAGGTTTCAAAAATGTAATACCTGTATTGGATAATAAAGAAGAAATAAAAGCATATCGCGGAGCAAAAGTACCTTTCAAAATCGGTATTCGTGTAGCAGCGGAAGAAGAACCAACCTTTCCGTTCTATACCTCACGGTTAGGCATGCGCGCAAGAGACATCCTGGAATTTTATGTTGATGAAATAGAAGGCAACGAACACAAGTACCAGCTGAAGATGCTGCATATATTTCTCAACAAAGGAATTAAAGATGACATCTATTATTGGAGTGAATTAAACAAAGTCATCAACCTTTATTGCCAGCTAAAGAAGATTTGTCCCGAGCTTGATTCAATTAATATTGGTGGCGGCTTTCCGATCAAGCATTCACTTGGATTTGAATACAACTACCAGTTTATGATCAACGAGATCGTAAGAAATATTAAAGTTGCATGCAAACGCAACAAAGTGCCGATGCCGAATATTTATACAGAATTCGGTAGCTATACAGTCGGCGAAAGCATGGCTCATATTTACAGTGTCCTTGGTCAGAAGATGCAGAATGACCGCGAGATCTGGTATATGATCGATTCTTCATTTATCACAACTTTACCTGATACATGGGGTATTGGTGAAAAATTCCTGATGCTGCCAATCAATAAATGGAAAGATGAATATCAGCGTGTAACCCTAGGTGGAATTACCTGCGACAGTCACGATTATTATGATTCAGAAGAACACATTAATGAGGTTTTTCTCCCGAAAATAACACCTGGTGAAGAACCTTTGTATGTCGGATTCTTCCATACGGGCGCATACCAGGATCAGATCAGTGGTTACGGCGGAATTAAACATTGTCTTATTCCATCTCCAAAACATGTGATCCTCAGTTATGATAAAAATGGTAAACTAACGGACTGGGTATACGCAAAAGAACAAAGCGCTCAAAGTATGCTTAAAATATTAGGGTATTGATCAGGTATTTTTCTAACAAAAAAAAGAGCTTAAGTTTTTTCTTAAGCTCTTTTTCATTTATTGAAAATTATTTGCTTGCATAACTGTCGCCACGCTTGCGTGCATGCCGTCCGTTTTCATCTTTACGGGCACTCGTCTCATCGGTACCAGTTTGTTGTCCCGGGAGATTATTTGGCCCGCCGGCACGGATATATCTTACTACAGGCTCGCTTTCTTTAGTGTCATTTTTTGTATTGGCTGACTTACCAGTCGAAGTTTGCGTATTACTTTTAAATACCATATTTACTTCTGCTGGTTTTCCTTTACCACTATTTGAAGAATTTGCCGGAGAAGTATTTATCGGAACAGATTTTACAGTGTTCGCTTTAGCCACCGGTGTAGTACTTTGTTTAGCAGGAATGGTGGTTGTTTTCCCGCTTGCCGATGTTTTCGTATAACCAGAATATGCAGTATTCGGAGGCCAGAGCTGACCATTTGCGGTTTTAACTGAGCCATCCGGATAATGAATACTGCCGTCAGGATAAAGCTTGCCCTGACCAGCAGAATTCGTTTGTCCAACATTATTTCCAGGATACATTTTCCTTGAACAACTGGCCATTAATAACAGAACAAACACTGCCTGAAAAATCCTTTTCATCAATAGAACTGGTTGAGGGTTAGGTAGAAAGCGCGAAGGTAAAAAAATGGAGCCGTTTTTACGGCTCCAGTTATTCACTTAGTGTTGATATTTTGTTATAGTTCTTTCAATTAGTCCCTGCCATGATGTTTTCCTTTGTGTTTATTGTGGCCTGGAGCGAAATCCCTTGCGCTTTTTGCGCCATATAATTTTTTAGCTTGTCCGGGAGGAAGATTCCGGCGATGCTCATATCGGTCATCATACCTGTCATCATCCCAGCGCCGATCATTAGGATAAATCACTGTTCCATCTGCACGAACCACACGACCGTCAGGATAACGGATTGTACCATTCGGATATCGAACCGTTCCATCATTGTAAACTACCTTCCCCTTATGATGACGATTGTTGCTTCCGGGAGAAAAGATACCTGTGTTTGGATAACTTGTTGTCTGTCCATTGTTGGGACGGACTACCTGGCCATTTGGATATACAACAGTTCCATCAGGATAGTGAGTAGAGCCATCAGGCCACTTTTGCTGGCTAAAAGCCAGTTGTGATACCACGAGCAAAACTGCTAATGCGAACCACTTGTGTATTTGGTAGTGTTTCATAGTTTGTTATTTTCTACATTCATAAACAAGAATAAAACCAACTTTAAAAATGATCAGACATCTTAGGTTCTTTAGCATTATGTTAACCGGTATTTTTATGCAAAACTTTGTACACGCGCAGGCAGAGGATTCAGTAAAAATGGTAATTAACGGATTGTTTAGTTCCATGAAATCCGGAAATGGAAACGAATTAAAAACCTGGTTTGCTGATAGCGCGATATTGCAAACTATTGTTCCTGATAAACAAAACGGTATAAAAGTTAAAACAGAAGAAATCGCTGGCTTTGCAGATTTCATTTCAAAAACAAAAGCAGGTGATGCTGATGAGCGGATTACATATGATATGATAAAAATTGATGGGCCGTTAGCTGTAGCATGGACGCCATACAAGTTTTATTACAAAGGAAATTTCAGCCATTGTGGAGTTAATTCTTTTCACCTTGTAAGAACTAATGCAGGTTGGAAAATACAATATCTGATCGATACGAGACGGAAATCAAATTGCGAATAAAAAAAATGGCCCAATACCGGGCCATCTTCATTTTATCCTAAAACTCTAATCCAGAAAATAACCAACCTTATTGTACTGAGATTTGTTTAGGTGAAACCTTTACTTCCTCTTTCTTTGGCAGCGTGATATTCAAAATTCCATTCTCATATTTTGCTGCAATATTTTCAGTTGCTATTTTATCATCCACAGTAAAAGTTCTGGTGAATGCATTTAAGCTGAATTCTTTCCTGATCTGCTTTACATTGTCATTCGCTTCAGCCTCTTTAGGTTGATAAGAAATGGTCAATAATTTTTTATCAAGATTGATCGTAAAATTTTCTTTCTGTGCGCCTGGTGCATTAACATCAAGAACATAAGCATCATTGGTTTCTGAAATATTTACTCTTGGTGTCAACTCATTTCCCATAACCGGAAATGAATTATTAAGAAGATTATCAAACAAGGAATTAAATCCTGATTTGCCTTGCTGGTTAAATTTTAATACTGTTGTCATATTGAATGTTTTTTGTTTTTCTATGATTCATCAAACTAAATACCATCGAAAAAATCAGGTCATTATGGCTAAAATCCTTGATTTAATATGACAGAATGTCTAAATAATATATCGAAATGTGTCAATGTATTTAATATTTAAGTTGTAATTTCGCAGAAAATTATTGAGATATGTATCCTGAAGAAATAGTAATACCAATGAAAGAAGAGCTGACTGAGCATGGTTTTTCTGAACTTCTTTCAGCAGAAGATGTAAAAAATACGCTTGAGCAAAACGGAACCACATTGGTAATGATCAATTCAGTTTGTGGTTGTTCAGCAGGAACTGCAAGGCCTGGGGTTCTAATGGCTGTCCAGAACAGTCCAAAAAAGCCCGAGCGTTTAACGACCAGCTTCGCAGGTTTTGATGTTGAAGCTGTTGCGAATATTCGTCAGCATCTTCTACCTTATCCTCCGTCATCCCCATCTATCGCACTGTTCAAAGATGGTAAACTTGTGCATTTTATCGAAAGGCATCACATCGAAGGTCGCTCTGCGCAAATGATTGCTGGTAACCTGCAGGCTGCTTTTGAAGAATATTGCTAAAAACATTTCTTTTATATGTTTGCGATCAAACGATCATTTTTTGCAGACAAAATAAGATTATGAACTATCTTGACCGCTTATTTATGGTAAGCGGTTTTTTATTGCTTGCAGAAAGAAATAGATTAAATAGTTAGGATGTATCCAAATTTATATTACGCGCTGAAGGATTGGTTTGGTGTAGAATGGAATGTTTTCAAGATCTTCTATACGTTTGGGATCTTCATGGCTTTTGCATTCGTAGCTGGTGCTATCGCTCTCATTAAAGAATTTCGCAGGAAAGAAAAACAGGGAAAATTATTACCCCGCGAAGAAGTGATCACTGTAGGGAAACCTGCGAGTCCCGCGGACCTTTTATTAAACGCTGTTGTTGGTTTTATATTCGGCTACAAACTATTGGGAGCTTTTCTTGCCAGCAGGGATAGCAGCATTGATCTCCAGGAATATATATTTTCATCAAAAGGAAGTTTTATTGGTGGTCTTGTTCTGGCAGCTGTGCTTGTTTTCATGAAATACAATGAGAAGAACAAGCAAAAACTTGCAAATCCTGAACAACGTGTTGTCCGCATCTGGCCGCACGACAGGGTAGGCGATATCGTGATCTATGGCTTGGTCTTCGGTGTTCTGGGCGCCAAAATCTTTGATAATCTTGAAAACTGGGATAGGTTCATCCAGGATCCGATAAGGAACCTCTTCGCATCCAGTGGGTTAACCTTTTATGGCGGATTGATTTGTGCTTCGATAGCTATTTGCTGGTATACTGCACGGAAAGGTATCAAGTTCTGGCTGCTTGCAGATTCAGTCGCTCCGGCATTAATGATTGCCTATGCAGTTGGACGGATAGGCTGCCAGGTTGCCGGTGATGGCGATTGGGGAATCTTCAACAGCGCGTACATCAGCGATGTGCCGGGTCATGTAGTCTTGGCTAAACCAGGTGAATTTGATCAAAAGTTAAAGCAGCATTCCAGCTACTTTATTAAAGGTGAAGTAATTGACGGCGACAGCACCGTTTCAAAAGTCACTGACCGAACTCATGCTTCTTTGGACTCTGTACAACGGGCTGCTTTTGTTGCTCCGTCTTTCATTCCAAATTGGATGGTCGCCTATACATATCCGCACAATGTAAATGAAGACGGCATTCTTATGCCCGGCTGCGAAGGAAAGTACTGCCGCGCCCTGCCACAACCTGTTTTTCCAACACCTTTTTATGAAACAGTTGCCTGTACTTTACTCTTCGTTGTACTTTGGGCCCTAAAAAAACGGTTTAATAAAAATGGCGTGATCTTTTCTTTATACCTGATCTTCAACGGGTTAGAACGTTTCCTTGTAGAACAGATCCGGGTTAATACAGAATATCATTTCCTCGGCATACATCCTTCACAGGCAGAGTTGATCTCCGCCGCTCTGATGATCACCGGATTAATACTTTTGATTTATGTCAATATTCGCCATAAATCAACAGCTTCTGTTGCGAACTAGCACATTGACTTTTTCAGAGGATTTCATGTTTTCCTGAAATTTTACCAGTCATCGGTAATATTTAACCATTTGTGTATACTTATGTACTATGTTTTGCAAAGTACATAGTTTTGTTATGTACAAATCAACACATAGTATTATCAATAAACATGAAAATCATGCATAGTAAAATAAAACTGGCTGCGATTGCTGTAATCATCTCATCATTCGCGTACGCACAAACTCCCGGGAAAATCACTGGTAATATAATTGATGGTGGAAACCAAAAGATTATTGACGCCGCTACAATTACATTGCTCAAAGCAAAAGATTCAAGTCTGGTTAAAGTTGGCCTGGCTGATAAAGATGGCAATTTTAGTTTTGTGAATTTGAAACCGGGAAATTACCTGGTGATGGCAACATCTATTGGTCATCGTAAAGTTTATAGTTCGCTGCTAACAGTTAGCGACGGTTTAACTGCCTCAACAGGTACATTAAAATTGCTCCAGGAAACAAAGCAACTGACTGAAGTAGCGGTAAAAACTGCAAAGCCATTTATTGAAAGAAAGATTGATAAAATGGTGATCAATGTTGATGCAATGATCTCTAATGCCGGCAGCAACGCTCTTGAGGTTCTGGAAAAATCACCAGGCGTTACCGTTGATAAAGATGGAAAGATAAGTCTGCAGGGAAAGGAAGGCGTCATCGTTATGCTTGATGGAAAACCTGCTTACCTCGGCGGACAGGAGCTTACAAATCTTCTGAAAAATATGTCTGCCTCTTCGTTGGAACAGATTGAGATCATGACCAATCCTTCTGCAAAATATGATGCATCAGGTAATTCAGGCATAATCAATATCCGCACGAAAAAAAATAAGCTGGTTGGCTTCAATGGCAATACCAGCCTGAGTTACAGCCAGGGAAAGTATTCACGTGCGAATGGGAGCATAAGTATGAATTACAGAAAAGGTAAGGTGAATCTTTTTGGAACTTACAGTTATTCAAACTGGAATAATGGTGAAGATTTATCCATTCTGAGAAATTTCAGAAATGTTACAACCAAAGTTTTAGAGACGATTTTTGAGCAAAATGCATACAATAAAAACTATGGTGATTTTCATAGTTTGAAAGTCGGCATGGATGTCTACGCTTCGAAACGCACAACGTTTGGTGTAGTTCTCACAGGATATTTTAATCCTTCCGGCCATAGCGGTGAGAATCAGACCTTACTTAAAAACGGAGGCGGAACTGTAGACTCGTCACTGCAAGCCGACAGCAGGTCTTCAGAACTTGGAACCAACTTCGGTGTAAACTTAAATTACCAGCACCGCTTCGATTCAGCTGGCACCGAAATGACTGCAGATGCTGACTATCTTCAGTATAAAAAAGGGACTTCACAAATTTTCATAAACGAGTATTTCAATGGCAATGGTAGTACCCGTAAGCCAACCAATAATTTACGCGGTGATCTGCCAAGTGAAGTAAATATTTATTCTGCTAAGATGGATTTTACTTTTCCACTAAAAAAGCAAGCCAGGATAGAAACAGGAATTAAATCAAGCTATGTATCAACTGATAATGAAGCGATCTACGATAATAACTCAGGCAGCGGCTGGGTATCAGATTATGGTAAAACAAACCATTTTATTTACAAAGAAAATATTAACGCCGCATATCTTAATGCCAGCAAACAAATGAAAAAGCTAGGACTGCAGGCTGGTTTGAGACTGGAGCATACACATGCAAATGGAAATCAAATGGGAAATGCTATTCGTCGTGATTCCAGCTTTACCCGCGATTATGTGAACTTGTTCCCTACAATTTTTGCAAGCTATCAGCTGAATAAAAAGAACACGTTTGCTTTCAGTTATGGTCGTCGCATTGATCGCCCGGATTATCAGGACCTTAACCCATTCTACTATTTCCTTGACGATTATACCTACAGGGTTGGCAACACCTTATTGAAGCCACAGTTTACTGATGCCTTTGAATTATCGCATACTTTCAAAAATTTCTTAACTACGGGGGTTAACTACAGCATTACGAATGATGTGTTTACAAATGTGCTCGACCAGATCACTGCTGAGCGTAAAACCTTTGTAAGGAAAGATAATATAGCAACACTGAAAAATTTGGGAGTATCTGTAAGTGTAAATGCACCAGTAACGAAAGTTTGGAGAACGAATATTTACACCAATGTGAATCACAAGATCTATAGTGGTGCATTAAATGGTGGGGAACTGAATGTAACTGGTACTACGATTATGGCGAATGTCAATAATCAGTTCAAATTCACAAAAGGCTGGGGTGCTGAATTGAGTGGCTTCTGGAGATCACGCGGTGTGGAAGGACAAATTATTGCAGATCCGGTTTGGCGCGCAGATGCGGGTCTTTCAAAGCAAGTAATGAAGGGTAAAGGAACTTTAAAACTTGGTGTTCGCGATATCTTTGCAACACAGGTCTTTACCGGGCATGTTAATTACCAGGATATCGATGTTAAGATCCATGAAGGCCAAAACCGTCGCCAGGGCACACTTTCTTTCAGTTATCGATTTGGAAAACCAATGAAGGACCAACAGAAGAAAAGAAACACCGGCGGAGCTTCTGATGAATCAAATCGTGTTAAAACAGATCGTGGTTAGTGAAACTTAAAATCCAATAATATTTTAAAAAGGTATCAGGTTAATCTGGTACCTTTTTACTTTAGCCATGATAAGAAAGATTGGCTAATCTGTTTTACTTTTGCGGACATAAAATTCCAGTTATGCCTTCATTTGACCTTGTAAGTAAAGTTGATCTTCAAACCCTTGACAATGCTGTTAATACGGTTGAAAAAGAGATTAAGAACCGCTTCGATTTTAAGGACTCGCATGTGGTTATTGAGCTCAATAAGAAAGATTTTAAGCTGAATCTTGAAGCCGATAGTGATATGAAGATTAACCAGATCACAGATGTTTTGATTCACCGAAGTATCAAACATGGTCTGGCGCCTGAGGTTTATGATTTAAGTAAACAATCCTTCCAGAGCGGAAAGATTGTAAAAAAGGAAGTGCCGGTTCGTAACGGAATAAAGCAGGAAGACGCAAAAAAGATTATAAAGCTTATAAAAGACAGCAAAATGAAGGTGCAGGCTTCGATCATGGACGATATTATCCGGGTCAGCGGGAAAAAGATTGATGACCTCCAGGAAGTGATCCAGGCTTCAAAAAACTGGGATCTCGGCCTGGCTTTCCAGTACGTCAATATGAAAAACTAGCAGATTTTATCCGAAATTGGTTTCAATCCCAAATCTCAAAATCTAAATTCCAAAATCTAAACTCCAAATTCCGATTTTATTCTTACTTTTGCATCTCTAAAAAATCGCCCGGCAAAATCCGTGCACAAACAATAAGTCATGAAAAAAGATCTTCACCCATCAAATTACAGGATGGTGGTTTTTAAAGATATGAGTAACGGTACTACATTTCTTAGCCGCTCAACCGCCAATTCAAAAGAAACAATCAAGCATGATGATGGTAATGAATACCCGGTTATAAAACTGGAGATTTCAAATACATCGCATCCTTTTTATACAGGTAAAAATGTACTTGTAGATACTGCAGGTCGTATCGATAAATTCAAAAAACGTTACGAAAAAAGAGATAACAAATAATTTTAAAAACTCCCGGTCAAAAACCGGGAGTTTTTTTCTCGTCTACATCCAGGCAAACTTAGTTTTATACACCTTTATAAGTCGCAATAAATCTCCGCGCTGCGGCCTCTGCCGACAAATTCTCTGCACTGTCAACTGTCCACTGTCAACTGTCAACTGTCCACTGTCCACTGTCCACTGTCAACTATCAGCTGTCCACTGTCAATTGTCAACTGTCCACTTATTCATACTTTAGCGTATGAAGTTTATCCTCGATGATTCAGAAGTAAGAGAAGGACTTTATCCGTTTACACAAATAAGAAATGCTGCAGATATTCGCATTGGCATTCTTACAATCCGTGAAAAATGGCAACATATTTTTGGCGTTGAAATTTCATCTCCTGCGAATACATCTTCTTCAGAAGAAACAAAAGTAATTCCGGCTAATCGCATTCCACTCTTTAATACAAGCGAAACATTTCCATCCTTAACAGTTCAGAACAGCTTTGCAATAGAACATCCATGGGATATTGCGCGATTAAATGATCTTGCAATCCGCGAAGATTTTAAATTCATTACAAAAGGTAAAACGTCAGCAAAAATTTCTTCTACAAATACCATCGTCGGAGATGGAGAAATATTTTTGGAACAAGGTGTTATCGCAGAACATGTGATGCTTAACGCCGCAGCAGGTCCGATTTATTTAGGAAAAAATTGCAACATCATGGAAGGAACGATGATCCGTGGTCCGGTGGCGATCTGCGAAGGTGCTGTTGTAAAAATGGGTACAAAGATATATGGTGGAACAACGATCGGTCCTTATTGTACAGCCGGAGGAGAAATAAAAAATTCTGTGATGTTTGGTTATAGTAATAAAGCGCATGATGGTTATCTTGGTGATTCTGTTATCGGCGAATGGTGCAATATCGGCGCTGGTACAAGTAATTCGAATCTAAAGAATACTGCTGGCGACGTAAAAGTCTGGAATAATAAATTAAAACAATTTTCAAGTGCAGGTTTGAAGTGCGGACTGATCATGGGCGATTATAGTCGCGCAGCAATCAACACTTCATTCAACACCGGAACGGTTTGCGGAATTTCATGTAATATCTTCGGAGCAGGTATCCCGCCGAAATATATCAGCGACTTCACCTGGGGGAATGAAGTGTATCAATTGGATAAAGTTCTGCGGGACATTGCAAACTGGAAAAAATTAAAAGGACAAACTTTAGCGACCGATGAGGTACAATTAATTACAGATATTTATCATTCAGCACATAAAAAACAGATATGAGTAAAATAATGCGGAAGCAAATAGCAGCAGCTAACTGGAAGATGAACCTTACAATAGAACAGGCGAAAAATCTGGTAACCGATCTTTTAAATTATAGCACTGATCTCAACGAGCAGCAGCTTGCAATCCTGGCAGTTCCTTTTCCATACATTACAACGGTGCAACAACTTCTCGGAGGTAAAGAACGTTATGCAGTCGCTGCACAGAATATATATTTCCAGAGGTCAGGCGCATATACAGGTGAAGTGAGTGCAGAAATGTTATTGTCTATCGGTATCGGTTACACGATAATCGGCCACAGCGAGCGCAGAGAATATTTTAATGAAAACAATGAAATGCTTGCAGCAAAACTTGACCTGTGTTTTGAATACAACATACAATCGATCTTTTGTTGCGGCGAACCATTATCCATCCGTGAAGCAAATGAACAGCAGGAATTTGTAAGCACTCAATTAAAAGAAAGTTTATTTCATCTGCCTGCAGAGAAGATGAAAAATTTCATCATCGCTTACGAACCAATATGGGCAATAGGTACAGGCAAAACTGCTACCAGCGAACAGGCGCAGGAAATGCACGCGGGCATACGTAAAGTTTTAGCTGATCAGTACGGATCAGAAATCGCCGAATCTGTTTCCATTTTATATGGAGGAAGCGTCAAGGCAAATAATGCAAAAGAAATATTCGGACAACCCGATGTTGATGGCGGACTTGTTGGCGGCGCATCATTAAACGCAGCAGAGTTTGATGCGATAATTAAAAGCTTAAAAGCTTAAAAGCGTGATCTACCAAAAAGTTTTAATTAGCTAATCTTGATAAACAAAGATTACATGAATCCAATTCTGTGGGAACCTTATAACCTGCATAAAGAAAAATCCAGGTACAAAATAATTCTGTCTGAAACCTTATAACCTTAGTAGCAGAAAATAGTAATCAATTTTATTTCAACCTTTTAACCTTATAACCTTAGTAGCAGAAAATCATAATCATTTTTATTTCAACCTTATAACCTTATAACCTTAGTAGCAGCAAGAAGTAATCAATTTTATTTCAACCTTATAACCTTATAACCTTAGTAGAAAAAATAGTAATTATGTTTTTTCAACCTTATAACCTTATATAAAGCAGTTGATAGAATAATGTAATAAGCTTAATCAAAATAATCTTTTTCCTGATAAAATAACCTGCTCTCTGGGAAATGAACGGGATGCAGAAAAAAACCTTGATGACAATTTTATTCAAAAATATCTCCTGCCTCGTTAACACCCGCGAACAAACTCATGTTTTAAGAGGCGAAGAACTTGCAAAGCTTCCTGTAATCAATAATGCATTTTTATTTATAGAGAATGATCGGATTGCTGCATACGGCTCAATGGATAAACTTGATGCCTCAAAACGAGCAGATGAAGAAATTGACGCAACCGGAAATAACATTCTACCGGCATGGTGCGACAGTCACACTCACCTTGTATTCGCCGCAACAAGAGAAGATGAATTTGTCGATAAAATTAAAGGATTATCCTATGCGGAAATTGCAGCAAAAGGTGGCGGAATTTTAAATTCAGCGAAAAAGGTTCAGCTTGCTTCAGAAGATGAATTATTTGACACCGCAATAATACGCCTGAAGGAGATAGCAGCAATGGGAACCGGCGCGGTCGAAATAAAAAGCGGCTACGGATTAACGTTAGATGCAGAACTGAAAATGCTGAGAGTAGTAAAACGATTAAAGGAAACAAGTCCGCTGCAGATAAAATCAACATTTCTCGGAGCACATACTTATCCGGCTGAATTCAAAGAAAATCATAAAGGATACATCGATATAATCATCAATGAAATGCTGCCTGCAATTGCAGCAGAAAACCTTGCAGATTTTATAGATGTCTTTTGTGAAACGGGTTTCTTTTCCGTAGAAGAAACCAAACAAATTTGTAAGGCAGGAATTAGTTATGGGTTGAAACCAAAAATTCACGCCAACCAGCTTTCTGTTTCCGGTGCGGTAGAAGCTGGAGTTGAGCTGGGCGCGATATCCGTGGATCATCTTGAAAGCATGGATGCTCATGCGATAAATGCTTTGAGCACATCAGCCACAATTGGCACATTATTGCCAACTGCTGCATTTTTTCTTCGTATGCCATTTCAGCCGGCGCGGCAATTAATTGATGCAGGTTGTGCAATCGCGCTCGCAACCGATTATAACCCTGGTAGTTCACCTTCTGGAAATATGAACCTTGTGATTTCGATGGCTTGTATTCAAATGAAAATGTTGCCGGAAGAAGCAATTAATGCAGCTACAATCAATGGAGCTTATGCCATGGGCTTTGGAGAGGAAGTTGGATCAATAACCATAGGCAAACGCGCGAATCTTATTCTTACAAAGTCGGTTTCATCACTCGCGTACCTTCCATATAATTTCGGATCAGATACTATTGAAAAACTAATGCTCAATGGCCGTTTTATTTAAAACTCAGATTATTAAAACTGTCCTATCTTTCAAGTTAAACTAACGATACGTGCCACATAAGAATTTTGTCCCCTACAGCAAAGAAGATATTCTTCAGCTTACACATATTCGGCGTTTTGAAACCAAACTTGGTGAGCGGATTTGCACCGTTTCAAATAACCAGGATATGGAAAAGGCAATAGCAGCTACAGATTGCCGTTATGTGATTTTTGGTATACCGGAAGATATTGGTATCAAGGCAAATCTCGGTCGCGGCGGCGCTGAATCAGCATGGATGCCGTTTTTATCTTCTTTCCTCAATGTACAAAGCAATGATTTTCTTTCAGGAGAAGATATCCTTGTGCTGGGACACTTTGATTTCACCGAATTACGGATCCTCATTGAAAACAATGCAAGCACGGATGAAGAACGAATCGAAGCCTATCGTCACGCCGTAAATGTTATTGACGAGCAGGTTGAAAACCTTGTAAAGATTATCACATCACTTAAAAAGATACCGATCATTATCGGTGGGGGGCATAATAATGCATACCCTGCGATCAAAGGCGCTGCAAAAGGTTTGTATAAAGCAGAGCTTGTTCCGCTTGCCCAGATCAATTGCGTGAATCTTGATGCACATGCCGATTATCGCCCGATGGAAGGAAGGCATAGCGGTAATGCATTTCGTTATGCAGAGGAAGATGGCTATCTCGGAAAATATTGCGTTATCTGTCTGCATGAAAATTATCTTCAGCAAAATGTATGGGTGGATATGGTAAACAATCCATTCATTGATTGCATCACTTATGAAGACATATTTATTTTAGAAAAAAGAAACTTCATCCAGGCGGTTGCCCATGCCACCGGTTTTACGGAAGAAACATACACAGGTGTTGAACTTGACCTGGATTCTATACAAAATGTTTTAAGCAGCGCTACATCACCATCCGGTATATCTGTTCTTAATGCGCGGCAGTACATGAGTTTTATTGCAACGGATTCTAAAGTCGCGTACCTCCACATCAGCGAAGGCGCAACAAAAATTGCAGATGGTACCGCCGATGCTTCAACAGGAAAGCTGATTAGTTATCTGGTGTCTGACTTTATTAAGGGAAACTTATTAAGGGACTAGGAACCAGGGACTAGGGACTAGTAAGAACGAGTTAAATTCATGTTTACTGTACTTACTAGTCCCTAGTCCCAAGTCCCTTGTCCCTCTATTACTTCGGCACAGCCGTTATCTTCAACCCCAATTTAGGATCGGTAAAAATCAATTGTTCTTTGCTTAATTCATGCACCTCACATGGATTACTAACGCCATGAATATCTGTGGTGGTTAAAGTTTTGAAATCGTCACTTAATGTATACATCCCCGCCTGGTCTGGCGCAGGTGTACCGGTAAGACTCCATGTTCCGTCCTTCCTGAATTCCAGCGTTGCTTTTTTCAATGAAGCAGCAAAAGGGGATGACGGCGTTACATCGGTAATGCGCCATTTATTTACAATAAAATCACGTGCATCTTTATTGCCGCAGGAACTAAAGAATGCGCAAATGACTATCAGAAAAGCAAAACAATAATTTTTCAATTGCTTACATTTAAAATGAATTCTATTTTTTCGGCTCTGCTGTAATCTCCATCTTACTATTCTTATCGGTAAATACCAGCTTATCATCAGTCAGTGTTTTCACTTCGCTATCTGAGGCTTCACCTTGCGGGCTCACAGTTGATAATGTTTTCCCATCATCAGAGATTTTGTAAGTTCCCTGTTTTTCTTGTCCCGGAATACCGTTAAGAATCAATTTTCCATCTGCGGTAAATTCAAAAATCAGTTGTTTCATCCTGTTTACAGTTTCTTCATCCAAAGCTGTACCTGAACTCGTTTTCGCATCTGTCACCTGCCATTTTTTGACAATCAGGTCTTTCGGCTTTTTATTATTACACGCAGCGCAAAGCGTTGTAATAAAAATCAATGATAGCGCCAGTCTTTTTATTTTATTCATCGTAGGTTTTTATATCGTTAAACAATTTTACAAATTACATACTTAAACCGGCAGTCAGTAAATTTCTTTTTCACTGATTGTGAATATATGAAAACAAAAAAGCCAGGAATGAACCTGGCTTCGTATCAAAAAAAATGACTTATTATTTTGCTTCAGCTTCAGTCATGGATTTTCCGTCAGCGCTGGTGAACACTAGTTTTTCATTTGTAAGTGTAGTGATTGTAAGCGGTATTTTATTGCCGGTACCATCATCCATCATAAACGATTTACCATCTGCAGCCAGGGTATAAGAAGTTTCTTTAGCTTCATCTCCTTTTATCATCTTCATTTTCCCGTCAGCAGTAAATTCGATACTTTGGTTGGCTACATCTTCATCTTTCCCGTCATCTACTGATTTAGTCAAAGTCCATTTTTTTTGAAGCATTGCCTGTGCCTCTGCATTACCTGCAGATGTTGAACCTGTAGTTGCTGATGAATCACCCATTGTAGTTCCGGTAGTAGCAGCGGTGCTGTCTTTCGTGGTTTTCGTTTCATCCGTTTTTTTCTTGTTTTGGCAGCCTGTTCCTGCAGCTAATATTGACGCAGAGAGCAACAAAACACTTAAAGAATTTCTTACGATACTCATTTTTGTTCGTTTGTTTTGGTTTTGATAAATGATGTTAAAACAGCGAAAGTAAAACATTGAGGTCGGATTTACAAACATGCCAGTCGCCCGCCATCAACAGGAAGGTTGATACCATTAATATAAGCCGCCGCAGGCGAGCATAGAAATGCAACCGCAGCGCCAAACTCTTCGGCAACGCCTACTCGACGGGCAGGTATCTGAGCTACGACTTCTGCTTCAATTTCTTCCAGGCTTTTCCCTGAAGCTCTTGATTTTGAATCAAACAATGACTCAAGCCTGCTGGTCTTTGTGAAACCAGGTAATACATTATTTACAGTAATGCCAAATGGTCCGAGCTCTGTTGCAAGTGTTTTAGACCAACTCGCCACTGCACCGCGGATCGTATTCGAAACACCAAGATCGGGGATAGGCTGCTTTACCGAAGTGGAAATAATATTTATGATGCGTCCCCAATTTTCTGCTTTCATAGACGGAACAAGATGTTGTACCATTAATTGGTTATTTATAAGATGCGCTTTGAAAGCATTGATATATTCATCCACCGGAGCACTAAGCGCTGGTCCGCCTTTGGGTCCGCCGGAATTATTTACAAGAATATGTATCGGCGCATTATTTTTTTGGAGATACTGTTTCACTGCAGTTTCCACCTGTTCCGGAAATTGAAAATCAGCAACTATATAATTATGCTGCTGTCCATTTGAAGTATCAAGGGTTTGCACTGCTGACTTTAATTTTTCTTCGTTGCGTGCAAATAATGTTACATTAGCTCCAAGCAATGCAAGTTCAACAGCACTGGCTAATCCAAGTCCTTGTGTACTTCCGCAAACAATGGCGTTTCTTCCTTTGATACCTAAATTCATAAACTATTTATTTGTGCTGACTCTTGTTTTTTATATAAATCAAAAAAGCCGCTTTGCATTTTCGTTTGTTCTATAACGTTATAGATGATAGGACACTTACCATAATACATAAGCAATCCAAACAATCGTTGCTGAACATGATCTTTATGCAGGTGTGGAAATTCACGGCATTCTGAAAACCGGTTTGTATAAACCGTACAAATGTTTCCTTCCAGGAAATGACATGGAATCGTGTTGATGATCATTTGCCCGCCGGCACTTTGTTCAATATATTTTTCTTTGAAACTATTCACAGAATTATTTGTTGCCGCAGCAACATTCGCAGCTTCTTCTTCGGTCACATTAATCATAAAAGACCTGCAACAATTACCACAAGAGGTACAATCAATTTGCGGACTGATCTCTTCATTCAATCCATGAACAATTGCATCAACTAATTCTTCCGGTTGCTGTTTCAGGAATGCCCGGAACTCTACGTTCTCGTCTGCATTTGCTTCGGCGTGCTCGCTGATGAAATCCAGGCTGGTAATGATGGGATGTAAAATGATTTTTTTTTGCAAAGCTAAGACATTAGCTTCTGGCATTTGGTACTGATTCACAAACCTATTGTTTTGAAAATTGTAATTTATATCGTACTTTTTAGCTTATAGATCATAATGATTTAGTTTCTTATCCGTCCCCACCGCATTCAAATATCCTTCCGTCACTACCATCGAACCCTAAAATTCATATCCAGGCTTCCGGTTTATTTATTCGATGTACAGCTAACTGAATTACGCTAACAGCTGCTGATGAAAGCAGCCTTTATCATTACTAATACTATTGTGCCATGAAATATTCCTTCATTTTTTTGGCTTGTTTCTTTTTGTTTGCTATTCTATTTCAACCTGTTTCATTGAATGCCACACCGCACGGTGACGCTGATTCTTCAGGATATACAACAGACACAATGGTTAACTATTGTAAGCTGGTAAGAGCGGCTTACAAATATGGTTTGCTCGAAGCACAGAATAAACGTGTGTTGACTGACGCGGATGTAAAAGAATTTAATGATCTCTGGAAGGAAGTATTTGATGTTGCATATTACCAGTCAGGCATTACAAATCAGGAATTTACAAACCCATATTTCAAAGAAGGTAATTATGCTGTTTTTCCACCGTCTGTTTTATACAATCCAAAAAACCCGGATACCTATTCACTCTTTCATATAGGGAAGGAGATAGGGAAAATAAACAGCCCCGAATTCCAAAATTGTCCATCGTGTACTAAAGCGAGTATTGATAAAATAAACGAGTTAATAAACAAAACAGGATTGCTGAGCCAGTTCACACAACTTTGGTTAAATGTGAGTTCATTAAAGACATTCACTTCTGCAAAAGAGATCACTGACTTCTGGCAGTTCCTTCGTTGTTATTCCATAGATGATCGTGTGAATCCGAAGTCCGACGCTTTTTTTATAAGCTTGCCGCCGGTGATGCGAACTCCGGATACGACCATCATACATTGTAAAGATGAGATTAAAGCAAAAGTATCCGTTGGCTATCGTCATTGTGAGATCGGCGGCAGGATTGACACTGTAGGACCTGTTCTTGTAAGAGGGATGGATAACTGCCCGAACGCACTTTACCGCATTACTTTCACTGCTAAAGATTTTTGTAATAAATCAGCGAAGGCCGACCAGTATTTCAGAATTGATAATGATAATCCGCAAATTTATTGTCAGCCTGATACGATTGTCGATTGCATCGAAAACTTCAAACTCAGTCAACCGCAGGGAAGTTCAAGTTGCCGGTTGAATTTTCGCATCACCAGTAAAGGCCCATATCTAGTATCCGGACACAACAATTGTCCTGATGCGATCTATAAAGTTGATTATACATTAAAAGATAGCTGTGGCCGTGAAGCAAAGTGTACACGGAGTATTCGAATAATTAATGATGCAGTAAAAATTTCCTGTCCACCTGATGAGATTGTAACATGCTTTGATAAAATAGTGAAAGGTGAAGCGGTGGTAAAATCATCGTGCAAAGGATATAAGAATATTACTGTTTCTGATCCTGTACTTGTGAAAGGCAACCGAAATTGCAATGGAAGTGTTTATGAAATTACTTATTCGTATACTGATAGTTGTGGAAGAAAATCCAGTTGTGTTCAAAAATTTACAATCAGCAATGCTGCTCCGAAAATCAAATGTCCTCCTGCAAAAGATATCGCATGCCTTGAAGATATTGTCGTCGGGCTTCCTGAATCCGTGCAGGTTTCATGCGATCTTAAACATACTGTGACTACAACGGAACCCAAACTTATTTCCGGTAAACCAAATTGTGCAGGTGCATCTTATGAAGTGACATATACCGTTACAGATGAATGCGGAAGAAAAGATAGTTGCAAACAATTATTCAATATCGTAAAAGATGATCTGAAAATTACATGTCCGCCGGATGAAACAGTCAGATGTGCTGATGAGATCAAAGTTTCAACTGCAACAGTGGCCACGCCTTGCAAGCTGCACTATAAAACGACAACTACTGGTCCTACGCTGGTTAGCGGGACTAAAAACTGCAACGGTGCGGTATACCAGATTACTTATACAACCGAAGATGATTACGGGAAAAGCAAAACCTGTGTCCAGAAGTTTACAATTTCGAATGATAAACCTGAGATCAGTTGCGGAGGTGAGATCACGTTGGATTGTTATGATGATATAAAAAACTATAAGCCACCGGTTCCGACAGTAAGCTGCAATCTGAAGTTTACTGTAACCAGTTCACCTGCAATACTAGTTTCCGGAAAGGATAAATGCGAAGGAGCCCGATACAAGATCACGCATGTTGTAGAAGATGAATGCGGAAGAAAGGCAGAATGCACGCAGTACTTCCGAATTCATTCGACTACAGCAGTTATCACTTGTCCGCCAGATAAAACGGTCGATTGCGAGGAGCATATCGTTGCTGAAAATCCTGTTGCATCAATGCCTTGTCAGCAAAATTCACGCATCGATAAAAGAGGTCCCGAATTAATCAAAGGCACAAGAAACTGTAATGGCGCTGTTTATACCATGACATACATTGCACGAAACGATTGCGGTGATTCAGTGAAATGTATTCAGCGTTTCACCATTGATAATGCAGGTCCGGTGGTAACTTGTCCTCCTGATAAAATCGCAAAATGTGCGAAAGACATTGTACCTGATAATATAGTTGCTACAAGTTCCTGTGGTGATAAGGTTAATGTAAAAGTTTCAGATCTCCTACTCATCAGCGGCAAAGCGAATTGTCCGAATGCAAAGTATGCATACATCTACACAGTAACCGATGCATGCAGCCGAACAACAAAGTGTACACAGTATTTTACGTTAACCGGCGATGACCTGCAGGTGGTTTGTCCTCCCGATGTAACAGTAAATTCCAAAGCTGAAATCAAACCTTCAACAATAAATGTTATAACAAGTTGCGGTGTAAAACATGAAGTAACTACTGTTGGCCCAACACTTGTTCGCGGCAATGATGGAGAAGGAGGATCGGAATATGAAATCATTTACACTATCACAGATGATTGTGGTCAGCGCGAAACCTGCAAACAAATTTTCACATTGACCGGTCCTGCGGGGAAGGGTAATTGTGTTGATTGTGATTGTTTGAATAAAGTAAACCTGGTACCGATTGAATTAAAAATAAAATCGACTAATGAAGTCAATCATGATTTTGCGGTGTTGCTTAAAAAATTCGGTTGCAAGAAATTGAAAGAAATGGCGCAGAGCGGTTTAGTGGGTTTGTGGAATGCATGGTCATCCAGTGAAATTTTGGGAACAGGGACAGGTATCGCAAGTGATATAGCAAGAAGGGGAGATCTTAATACTGTAATTCAAAGCCTGAGTAAAATTGAAAAAGCAATCGAGATCATTGAAGAAGCTTTGAATGGTGATCCTAAAAAAGCACTTGAAATATTAGGGGAATTCATTACGACAGAAGGCCTTACAAGTCTTACCGGTAGCGGTACTCCGGCTGCGGTATTCAATGCTATTAAATCACTTGGCGAATTTGCGAAATATCTCAACAACGAAATTCTCCGGATAAATATCAAGACCATTGCAGGGATGGTTGAAAAAAATTCCGACGTGCTATGTGTCGATTATTACCTGAGAGAGATCGCAAGGATACATCAGATAAAACCAGGCGACCGTGTTACATGGCAGGATGGAAATTATCCTTTGAGGACTGTAATCTGGGAATATGCACAACAACGTTTAAACATTAATCTCGGTCCCATCACCGAAGTATGGAGAGATCCGGTAAAATATAAATTGTTGCAGACTGTCGTGTACACCATGCTGAAAGAAGTCTGCGAATACTTCTGTTATAAACTGACGTTGAAGAACAATCTCAACAAGCTCATCATTGAGCAAAATCTGCTTCAGCGTTTTAATGCATTGCTTCAGTACATTCTTAAAGTCAATTGCCAGGGTGTTGATATCAAACCGGATTGTAACGCGACATACCCTAATTCCGAAGCAGTATGGAATGACGAGAAAGTTGAATATGAATGCAAGTGCAAAACAGGCTATGAGTGGAACGCAGGTCATACTGCATGTGTGCAAACGAAACCAGATTGTAATACGTATTATGCTAATTCGGAAGCAAAGATGAATACCCAAACAAACACATGGGAATGTTTTTGTAAAACAGGTTATGAGTGGAATGCAGATCGCACCGCATGTGTTCAATCCAAACCGGATTGCAATACCTATTACCCCAATTCAGAAGCAAGATTGAATCCGCAGACAAATGTCTATGAATGTTTTTGCAAAACCGGATATGAATGGAATACAAATCATACAGCATGTGTTCAATCCAAACCTGATTGCAATAGCTATTATCCTAATTCAGAAGCAAAATTGAATTCGCAGACAAATGTCTATGAATGTTTTTGCAAAACCGGATATGAATGGAATACAAATCATACAGCATGTGTTCAATCCAAACCTGATTGCAATAGCTATTATCCTAATTCAGAAGCAAAATTGAATTCGCAGACAAATGTCTATGAATGTTTTTGCAAAACCGGATATGAATGGAATACAAATCATACAGCATGTGTTCAATCCAAACCGAATTGCAATTCATATTACCCAAACTCAGAAGCGAAACTAAATACAACAACAAACACATATGAATGTTTTTGCAAACCAGGATTTGAATGGAACTCTACCAGGACAGCATGTGTTCAATCCAAACCGGATTGCAATTCATATTACCCAAACTCAGAAGCGAAACTAAATACAACAACAAACACATATGAATGTTTTTGCAAACCAGGATTTGAATGGAACTCTACCAGGACAGCATGTGTTCAATCCAAACCGGATTGCAATTCATATTACCCAAACTCAGAAGCGAAACTAAATACAACAACAAACACATATGAATGTTTTTGCAAACCAGGATTTGAATGGAACTCTACCCGGACGGCATGCATTCAATCAAAACCGGATTGTAATTCATATTATCCAAACTCAGAAGCGAAACTAAATACAACAACAAATACATATGAATGTTTTTGCAAACCAGGATTTGAATGGAACTCTACCCGTACGGCATGCATTCAATCAAAACCTGATTGCAATAGCTATTACGCCAACTCAGAAGCCCGCTTGAATCCGGCAACTAATGCTTATGAATGTTATTGTAAAACAGGATTTGAATGGAACTCTACCCGCACGGCATGTGTTCCATCAAAACCGGATTGCAATACCTATTATCCGAACTCCGAAGCAAAGCTTAATCCTCAAACAAATACATGGGAGTGTTTTTGTGTTGCCGGTTATCAGTGGAATGCAAACCGTACGGCCTGCGTTCCTTCAGCGCCTGATTGCAACAGTTATTATGCGAATTCGGAACCGCGGTTGAATCCCCAGACGAATGTATATGAGTGTTACTGTAAGGCGGGTTATCAATGGAATGCGACACGTACGGCATGTGTACCAACAGGTCCGGATTGCGCCAGCTATTACCCGAATTCGGAAGCGAAGTTTAATCCGCAGACGAATCAATATGAATGTTTTTGTAAACCTGGCTACCAATGGAATGCTACACGAACTGCCTGTGTAGCTGCACAAACACCTGATTGTAATTCTTATTACCCGAACTCCGAAGCGAAGTATAATCCACAGTCGGGTGTTTATGAATGCTATTGCAAAGCTGGTTATGAATGGAATGCAACCCGAACTGCGTGTGTTCTCGGGAACCGCGATAATCCGCAGGTTAATCCGCAGCAACAAAAGACAGGCGTGTGCAGCACTACTTATCATAATGGTGCGAACGAACCGGAACAATATACGATCACAATGCCGGTTGCGACTGGTACTGTAAGTTTTACATATAACACTTATACTGTAAAAGACAGGATCCACATTTACCAGGGAAATTCTAAGATTTTCGATAGTGGGTGTGTAGGTACAAGCGCCACAGTAAATATCACTTTGAATGGTACTTCAAACATAATCAGGATTGTCGTCGACCCATTGTGTGAACAAAGTGATCAGAAAGACACCGCATGGGACTTCAACTTCGGTTGCCCGCGGTAGAAGTTTTTTGATTGAAAATAAATTCACTTATCTGCGACCTGCGATTATTGTTGAGGAATCTAATTTTTTATTAACAGGTTGTTTATAAGGAAATCCTTTGTGAAATGGGTGTTTCATTATATTTGCCGCTTGAATTACTAAAAATATTAGCGGAAAGATGGCTGAAAAAGACCTGTTTGATTATACCGAGGAATCGATTCGCAGCCTTGACTGGAAAGAGCATATAAGATTACGCCCCGGCATGTACATCGGCAAACTTGGCGATGGAAGCAGCCCGGACGATGGTATTTATGTATTGCTGAAAGAAGTTGTAGATAACTGTATCGACGAACATACCATGGGTTATGGTAAGCACGTCGACATCAAGATCGACAAAAAGCAGGTCACGATTCGTGATTATGGCCGCGGTATTCCGCTTGGAAAAGTGGTGGATGTTGTAAGTAAGATCAACACCGGCGCGAAATACGACAGCAAAGCTTTCCAGAAAAGTGTTGGTCTGAATGGTGTTGGTACGAAGGCGGTGAATGCACTCAGCAATTATTTTAAGGTTACTGCCTTTCGTGAGGGCAAACAAAAGACTGCCGAGTTCGAGCGCGGTGAATTAATCAAAGAATATAAAGAGGAGAAAACATCTGAAAGCAATGGTACCGAGGTAACTTTTGTTCCGGATGAACAGATCTTCAAACACTATCATTACATCTCCGAATTCCTGGAGAACCAGTTCTGGAACTATTGCTTTCTCAACGCCGGTCTTGTCATTAATTATAATGGTAAAAGGTATGTGAGCAAAAATGGTTTGCTCGATCTTTTGCAACGCAAGACCAATGAAGATGAACTTCGATACCCGATCATTCATTTGAAAGGGGAAGACATCGAAGTGGCGATGACGCATGAAAACCAGTATGGTGAAGAATATTACAGTTTCGTCAACGGACAGTTTACTACACAAGGTGGAACCCACCTCGCAGCATTTCGCGAAGGACTTGTAAAAACGGTTCGCGATTTTTTCAAAAAAGATTACGACGCTACGGACATACGGGGAAGCATATGCGCTGCGATAAGCGTACGCGTGCAGGAACCGGTTTTCGAAAGCCAGACAAAAACAAAATTAGGTTCCCAGGTTGTTTATGACGGCGGACCAAGTGTGCGGAATTTTGTTGGCGATTTTCTTGGAAAGGAATTAAATAATTACCTGCATAAAAATCCTGCGGTTGCTGACGCAATGAAACGCAGGATTGAACAGAATGAGCGTGAGCGTAAAGAACTTGCAGGAATAAAAAAGCTTGCAAACGAGCGCGCGAAGAAAGCAAATCTCCACAACAAAAAACTTCGTGATTGCAGATATCATTTCAGTGATCCAGCTGAAGGAAAGAACAAAGAAGAAATTCTGAGCAAGCGCATGAATACCACCATCTTCATTACCGAAGGTGATTCTGCGAGTGGATCAATAACAAAATCAAGAAATGTTGAAACACAGGCGGTGTTTAGTCTTCGTGGTAAACCCTTGAATTGTTTTGGATTGACAAAGAAAGTGGTGTATGAAAATGAAGAGTTCAATCTTCTGCAACATGCATTGGACATTGAAGAAGGCTATGAAAGTCTTCGTTACAATAACATCGTAATTGCAACTGATGCCGACGTTGATGGTATGCACATCCGTTTGTTGATGATGACATTCTTCCTGCAGTTCTTCCCTGATCTTGTAAAGAATGGTCATGTGTATGTTTTGGAAACGCCGTTGTTTCGTGTAAGGGATAAGAAAGAAACGATTTATTGTTATGATGAATCGGAGAAAGACAAAGCAACAAAAAAGCTCGGCGGCAAACCGGAGATCACACGATTTAAAGGACTGGGCGAGATCTCACCGGAAGAATTCGGAAAATTCATCGGCGAAGATATCCGCCTGGCACCGGTAATGCTTTTGCCTGAAGTTCACATCCAGCAGTTGCTTGAATATTATATGGGAAAGAACACACCATCCCGCCAGGATTTTATCATTGAGAATTTGAAGTTTGAACTTGACCTGGTGAATGGCGAGCTAATGGCGAACGAATAAAATGTTTAATGTTTAATGTTTAATGTTTAATGAAGTCCGTCGTGTCGTCATTGCGAGGAGGCTTTCTCGTGGCGCACTGAAGCGAAGCGGAAGTGCGACACGAGAAAGCCGACGCGGCAATCCCGATCCCACAGCTGCCACAACACACAAAAATCTAAAATCCCTCCCGATAGCTATCGGGACTAAATTCTAAAATTTATCATGCTACATATAGTTTTCCAACACGCTGACGTAGAAGCCCTCCGTAAAAGTTTTGAGATCGATCCTTCGATGGAAGGCGAGATCATTGAGATCAAAGATGATTATGCTGTTGGTCCGCTGAAAGATATTTATTTAGAACAAGGCATTGCAAACCGCAAAGAGTGGTGGGCAGGAATACTCGCCGGGGGACATTATAATGGCCTGGTTGAAACAGCCGGTGTTGATGATAACAAAACAGTTTCTGAACTATTTCAAAAGCTTGACGACAATCCGGAGGAGATCGTCTGGATCTGGGCGGCACAGAATAAACATGATGTAAGTGGTTATTACTGGCTCATCAGTCAGCTGGCAAAATACCAGGGCAGGATCTTTATTCTGTACCTGAATAACTTGCCATTCATCAATGAGAAGGGACATATTTTCTATCCTGCAAATCTTTTTGAAATACAACCGAAAGAATTTGTGAAAGCAAAACGACTTGCGCGCCCGGTAACATTGAGTGAATTCGAGATCGATCCGGATGAATGGAAAAAGATCTGTGATGAAGAAAAGGGTGTGCGTATCCTCGAAGGAGGAAAAAAACTGGATCAGAAGGATTACGATTATTATGATTCAGAACTACTCCAGCAGATCACACCGGACTGGCAGAAAGGACATAAGCTGATGCACAACTTTTTCAGCAAAGCCAAGCAAACTACCGGTGATGCGTACATGCTATGGCGATTAAAGCTCATGGCTGATGAAGGGAAGATTGATATGCAGGGGAACTGGGGGAATATGAAGGAGTTTGAGGTGAAGCGTAGGGTTCAACAGGTTCAAGAAGTTCAAGAGGTTTAAGAAGTTGAAGATCGTTGAAGGTCGTTGAAGGCGTTGAAGGCGTTGAAGGTCGTTGAAGGCGTTGAAGGTCGTTGAAGGCGTTAAAGACGTTAAAGGCGTTGAAGACGTAGAGGCTGGCTGCGCCTGCCTTTGAGCGGCAATCCGTTTCGTTCGTCATTGCGAGGAGGAGTTTGCATATCCTACTGAAGCGAAGCGGAAGAAGGATATGCAAACGACGACGCGGCAATCCCAGCGAGTGCTCAGAGTTCATCATTGCGAGGAGGAGTTTTAGTATTAAGCTGAAGCGAAGCGAAAGCGCAATACGAAAACTCCGACGCGGCAATCTCAACGGCAAGACTGCACACGAAGTGTTTCCTTAAATCGGGAGATTGCTTCGTTGTTCATAATAATAATTCGCTTCGCTCATTATTATTATGAACGCCCTGCCTGCCGGCAGGCAGGCTCGCAATGACGACCAGCAGTAATTATTTAATCAAGGTTCAAAAACAATAAATGGCCAAAGCCAAATCAGAAGAATACCTCCACAGCGATTCCGGTGTATCCGGGCAGTACAAGAACTGGTTTCTTGACTACGCGAGTTATGTAATATTAGAGCGCGCGGTGCCGGCAATGGAAGACGGTCTCAAGCCCGTGCAGCGCCGCATCCTTCACGCGATGAAGGAAATGGATGACGGACGTTTTAATAAAGTCGCCAACATCATTGGCCAAAGCATGCAGTATCACCCTCATGGTGATGCGAGCATTGGCGATGCACTGGTGAATCTCGGGCAAAAAGAATTGCTGATCGAAACGCAGGGTAACTGGGGCGATGTGCGTACCGGTGATGAGGCTGCAGCTCCACGTTACATCGAAGCGCGGCTAAGTAAGTTTGCGCTTGATGTTGCATTCAATGCAAAGACAACAAACTGGCAACTCAGTTATGATGGCCGCAAGAATGAACCTGTAACACTGCCGATGAAATTTCCGCTGTTACTCGCACAGGGCGCAGAAGGAATTGCCGTTGGTCTTGCAACGAAGATTCTCCCGCACAATTTTGTCGAGCTTATTGAAGCATCGATCAAATATTTACGCGGACGCAAGTTTGAATTATACCCCGACTTCCTCACCGGTGGTACGATAGACGTTACAAATTATAATGAAGGAAAACGCACCGGCAAAGTTCGCGTGCGTGCGAGGATAGAAGAGATCGATAAAAAATCGATCGTTATTCGTGATGTGCCGTTTGGTGTTACAACAACGCAGCTGATCGATTCGATCATTAAAGCAAATGATTCCGGTAAGATCAAGATCAAGAAGGTTACCGACAACACTGCTGCGGAAGTAGAGATCAGCATTGAACTTGCGCCGGGTATTTCACCGGATATCACGATTGATGCGCTGTATGCATTTACCGATTGCGAAGTTTCTATTTCACCAAATGCCTGCGTGATCATCGATCACAAACCACGCTTTATCGGCGTGCAGGAATTGCTGAAAGAATCTGCTGATAATACAAAGACATTGCTGAAACGCGAGCTTGAAATCAAGCTTGGTGAGTTGCAGGATAAATGGCATTATACATCGCTGGAGAAAATATTCTTCGAAGAAAAAATATATAAAGAGCTCGAGAAGAAACATGAGACCTGGGAGAAGGTACTTGTTGCGATTGAAAAAGCCTTTCAGCCGTTTCTCAAACAATTAAAAAAAGACATCAGCCGCGAGGATATTCTCAAACTAACGGAAAAGCCTGTACGTAGAATATATAAACTTGATATTGATGAGCTGAATGCGCAGATCAAAAATCTTGAAGCAGAGATCAAGCAGGTGAAATATGATCTTGCAAACCTTGTTGATTTTGCCGTGGCATATTATGAAGGTCTGCTGAAGAAGTATGGAAAGGGAAGGGAAAGAAGGACTGAGATCAAATTGTTTGATACGATACAGGCGAAGTCTGTAGCCATTGCCAATTCAAAGATCTATGTAAACAGGTCCGAAGGATTTATTGGTACGTTGCTGAAGAAGGATGAGTTTGTTGCCGATTGTTCTGACCTTGATGATATCATTGCGTTTACACGTGCCGGTAAGATGAAGGTTGTGAAGGTTGCGGATAAAACGTTTATCGGCAAAGACATCATTCATGTTGCGGTGTTTAAGAAAAATGATGAGCGCACCACCTACAACATGATTTATGTTGATGGAAAAACCGGTGTGTCGTACGCCAAGCGTTTTAATGTGACCGGTGTTACGCGCGATAAGGATTATGATCTTACGAAAGGCGAGGAGAAAAGCAAGGTGCATTACCTGAGTGTTAACCCGAATGGGGAAGCAGAATCGGTGAAGATCTTACTGAGTCCGAATTGCACTGCCCGCAATAAAGAGTTTGATTTTTATTTCGAAGAAATGGAGATCCGCAGCCGCGGCAGTTTTGGTAACCAGGTAACGAAGTACCCGATCAAGAATGTGAAGCTGAAAGAAAAAGGACGCTCAACTCTTAGTGGCCGCAAAGTCTGGTTTGACGATACTTTCGGGAGATTGAATACCGAAGAAAAAGGACTTCCGCTGGGTAGCTTTGAAGCAGAAGATAAGATACTGGTGATCTACTTTGATGGTAATTATGAGCTCACCGACCAGGAACTTACCCAGCGTTTCGATGCAGAGAACATTGCATTGATCGAGAAGTTTGATCCTGCCAAGATCATCACGGCTGTTTATCTCGATAATGAAAAAGTACAGTTCAACATCAAGCGCTTTAAGATAGAAACCACAACACTGCAGACGAAATTCTTTTTCATTAAAGAAGGAGAGGGCAACAGGCTGGAGCTGGTAACAACAGCCCAGGAGCCGAAGCTGATTGTTCAAAGTGGTCGCGGTGCGCAGATACGAAAAGCGAAGTTCAAAGTCACGCAGATGGTGGAAGTAATGGGCTGGCGTGCGATAGGTAGCAAGCTAACCGATTATTCGAAGTCGGTGGAGATGGAGTGGGAGATAAGTAAGTCGGATGCCCAGGCGGAGTTGTTCTAATATAAATGTAGTAAGCGCATTACACATTAACGGCGGTAATTATTAAAGATAATATTGCTGATCTTTAATTGCTGGCGCTCATAACAAGAGTAACGAAATAACAAATGTAGATGCTGCTTGCTCCTCACGCTTGCATTGTAGGGAAAATATAACTGATGACACTTCATTTCATTGTCCTCATGCAACATAATTACGTGCGGAAGGTATTACGGCTTGTGCAGTAGACATTACGGTTGTTGCAGTTGACCTCACGATTACTGAAATCAATATTACAGAGAATACACTTGCAAGTGCAGCGGATAAAATAGCTTCAACGATTTATGCACTCACAATCACGTTGAATGATGTAGTCTTCTCAGCGGTTGCAGAAGTAAAAACGATGTTTGCAGTTTGTAATACGGCGCTTGTGGTTACGAAAACGATTAATACAGTCGCTATCACGATGCTTTCTCCCGGAACATTGGTTCGCCCTCGTGCTTTACCTAAAAATAATCTTTGAAAATACATTAGTGATGGCGGAAGATCTCTCTTCGCTAACTGGAATTTTATAAGACATCTCACAAATTATTCCTGAGATGTAACAAGATGATTCAAAGCTCTTGCGAATTCTATTAAAGCATTCAAAACATTTACGATTACTCCCGGATAAAATACCAGGCAACTTGCGGAAGCATTACTTGCTTATGAAGTTCCTGAAGTTGATGCAAGAGCAATATGCGTTGATGGCTAAAAATGCATTGAATGGTATTCAATTTATGACAGTGCCTGACACAATATTACGCTTTAGTGCTTTTGCGATTTATCATCGCCCGTCATTTGTCAATCAGGTATGCTCCTGACTTTAGAAATTCAGATATCCGGTTTTCAAACGATGGTAAGAAAGCAACGAGTTCATCCACTGTACTGGATAAAGCATTAAAGATGACGATTGTAATTTTATATTTGTCCAGATTTTGTTGGTATTGCAAATTTTTATCAATCGTTAAAAGAATTTCAAATCCGCTTTCAGAAACTAATTTCATAAGATTGCCATTCTTTATGCCTCCCTATTGCATTTCCCGGACGGTATATACATCATGTGTAGATAGATACGGCTTCAAATGCTTCGTTACACATTCATCAAGCAAAATTTTCATGAAGATTATTTGATGAACTTTCAATCAGTTTTTGTGACATTTCAAGAACTCCGATTACTTGTTCCCGTTTAACTCCATCAAAGTCATCAAGAAAATAATCTATTGATTGTCCTGATTCCAGATAATCAAATAAATTTTTTAGAGGAACCCGTGTTCCAAAAAAAACAGGAGTACCTCCTAAAATTTCAGGATCAATATTGATGATTTGTGCTTCCATGAGATAGAGTTTATCTACTCAAATTTACGGAAAACAACTGATGCAGAACTGAGGAGAGGTTGCCTTCGACATATTACTGTTTACGCATAGAATTTATATTCAACTCATTAACATTAAAAAAATTACGGCGCTTAAAATACTCCGGGTGGCGCGTTAGCTTACTTACTCATGAAGTTCCTGAAGTTGATCGCTTTAACCCGTTTGAATTCCGGGCTTGCAGAACCGTAAATGGATTTCATATAATTTTTCACATCGAGCGCGACGGGAACGAGGCCTGTTGATTTTTTATAGAGAATTTCGTTGCGATTCATGATGGAGTTCATCCAGTTAACATGACAGACACTATAGTTGTTATCCAACGTTCTCATTTTCTCCAGCAGGGCTTGAAGCGATGGAATCTGCAGTGCTTTTTCGTTTGGTTTATAATCAGGCTGTAGAGCGAGTATATGTATAAGATTGGAGAAATGTTCAATGATGTTATCGCAACTCTGCTGGCTGGTAGAGATCGTTTTAGGTGCTTCACCATCGCCGGCTGCTGCAACTGCAAGTGCTTTCAGTTTCCGCGCTTTGTATGTAGTTGTTCCCTGTATTTTCCGGTGGAGGAGCCTGGCATCAGCGAGCGTAAGGCTATCAATCCCGGAAGCGGCAAGCGCATTAATGATCTGGGTGCAGAAAGTCCTGAAAAATTTAAATGCCGTTCTTCTTTCATTACTCGCCATGTCAAGAGCAGTTTTGGCGTTATACGTTGCCGTTATGCTCTCACCAGCCAGCGTATGAAGCTCTCTGAGCTTCTCAATCGTCAGCGCTTCCCTGGCGGGCTTATAGTTTTTGCCCTCTCCTGTACAGAAAGAAATCAGGCGTTCGAGGTTGGTGATGTTTTTAGCATGGGTGGAGTCGGATGTGGAAGGCATTAGGGGTAGTTTTGGTAGAATAAATATAAGAATTGGGTTGGGAAGTTGGAGGGAATTTGTTTGTTTGGGCAGTCGATAATAGTAGAGTAATTATATTTTCTAAATCCGATTGTTCTAATAACAATTTAAAATGTATATCGATAAACAGTTCATTTCCAAGATCTTTTTTTTTGGGATGGGTGCGGGTAATAGCGTAAATTGGAGCGTTGTGCGTCACCTTGAAAATGAATTCTAACCTCTTAAATATTGCAAACGTAGAAAGACAACGTTATGTTGATTTTTTCGTCGAAGAAACGAATTCACTTAAAAACGGAAAAGACATTTGTGCGAAAGAACTTCTAATAGAAGTAAGCGACGAAACAATATCTTACCCATTTAATACTGTGTATTTGGACTTCATTTCTAAAGACAAAAACAACAAAGAGTACATCTTGGAATTAAGGCTTGAAAACAATTTACATTACGACATGCGTTGCTTCTACTTAGACAAAATGAAAGTTGAAGTACTTCCTTTTTGTTGGAACAGTTGCGAATTTACAGTAGATAAAATTGAAGTTCCGTCGTTAGCGAATTGGGTTATCAAATGGCTTAAGATTGACCAAGAACTTCCTAATGATGAACTTGCTGAAGCAATACATAGCTGTTCAGAACCTGTTATAGTTGATAAAAAATATTCTTTTGCAATTGATTTCGGTTCTGCACCTGCTACCTGTTTCATAGACTTCTTGCTTTTTTTGCGTGACAGCAAGACTAAACATGTACGGGTTGAAACAACTGAAGCATAGAAAGGCGAACGCACAACAGTGTGTTTATAAAATTGTGGCTGGACGTTAAGCATTCAACTGTAAATCACTATTTTGCTTTTGTGGTTAATTGAAACTGACGGTTTTCAAATGCCACAACTTCATAAACACTTTAACGTTGGGCGCAAATATCAACAACTCGTTAAGCATATTGCACAATATGATTAATAAAAAAAAATTCCCGTTTTTACTTTTCTTGATAACAACTTTCTTTTATCTCAGCTGCGTGAGAGTTAATCCTGATCCTCCAGATCTTAAACTAGAAGGTGTGGTTGAAAAGGTTGAAAAAATTCATGGGTTTAATGGTACCGGTATTATTAGAATTAAGATAACAAATTCCAATGTAGACTATTATGATCCAAGAAATAAGAATGAAGCATACTATTGTATAATTAAAAATGGATATGCTGAAATCTACGATGGTCATGCGTTTAGTATAATGGAGAATGATAAAATTATATTAGATACAGAAAAGGATGAAATAATCTGGATCAATGATAAAGGCGAAACTCATAAAAGTATTATTTGGGTTAATGATTCTGATAGTTTTCGTAAGTATCTGAAAGAACATCATTCTACGATCTGAAATAAAACTGTTGCCCTGATATATATATATATATATATATATATATATGCACAGCCCTCTAATGCGCCCAACATTAGTATTTGCAAAAGCAGGGCTTCAGAATAAGGGCTGAACAATATATCTTTAATGAGCAGAAGAATGTGGGCTGAACATTTGTACGATGAATGCCACTGCCTTCGCAAATACTTCAACGTTGTGCGCAACGTCCAATCTATCAAGTTTTACAAAGTAAGAATTGCAAATATTATCTGATATCACAAACAAACTTGAAGACTTGATGTATGGTTACAATTATCAAGTGACATTGAGGGTCTCACTTTTGGGTAAATGCGAATCTGTTTCCGAGATAAAAAATAAAATCAAAGACGAGTATCCTGGGTCCAAGCCTTTAAAATTAGAACTGGTTTCAACCCAAAAGCAGAATTTCTGGGAAGATATTAATAACGGTTTAAACTATCGTGGAGACGAAGTTTCAGGTTTAAGTTTGGATGAAAAAGATGCGGCTGACCTTATCAATTTGCAAAATGTATTTAAGGCCAACATTGAAAATCTTATCACTCAGGAGTCAGAGTTCTTCTTTTATCCTGATGAAGAAGGTATTCCGGGTTATCCTGTATATTGGGATTTTAGATACGTGATTTTGACAGAAAATTCTAACTGTTTTTTTATTTATGGCGCAGGTTCGGATTAACTGCGCACAACAGTGGGCTTGGCAATATGGGGGCTGAAGAACAAAACATCAGCATTAGGAATTCTATTTAACTTTAGTACATGGGCTGAGCTGTGGGAATACTAATACCCCCATATCGCCACAGCCCTGAACGTTGGTAGCAATAGTATGACAGACACACTAATTACTCAAAAAGCGACAGAAGAACTATCAGCAAAAGCTTTTGGTGTCACAGAACAATTTCTGAAAATTCACGAAGTCGTTTATGAAAATGATAAACCAAAAATTGCAAGGGTTGACACGGAAGAAGAAGACGGAACAGCAATCGTTTATTTTCCAGTAAAAGACGAAAAATTTTATTTAGCTGTTTATGTTGACACAATACCAGAAGTTTCCGTGCGACATGTTAATACTGAATCTTATAATTCTGTTTGTTTTACTGCAGTTTCAGAATCCCTAAATTTTGAACAGCTTTCTCAAATGACAAATTTAAAAGCTACAAAAGGTTGGAGTAAAGGCGACAAGCGGGGTAGTACTTATTGGAGATTTAGCAAGTTTATCTTTGAACCGAATATTGAGCCAGACGAATTTGAACACAAGCTCAAAAAACTTCTTGACATTTTGGAAAGTGATAAAGAAGGCATTGCACGACTTTCTGAAAAAGCCGACTTGTGCATACAAGTTGCTCAAGAATTTCACAATGGAAATTCAATGATTGGGGGTTCACATATTGACAAAGAAAGTATAAAACGAATTGCCAATTTAAATCTGTCAATTGATTTCGATTTGTATGTTGGTGGCAATCTTTTCAGAGACTAAAGTACTGCTACCAACATAGATATTTGTAAAAGAAGGGCATCAGAATATATTTTCAACTTTTTATCTTTATTGACCATTTGTACATAAGCTGGGCATTTGTATTTCAAATTCCCTTCATTCACAAATATCACAACGTTATGCGTTACCCTATGGGACACACCCTGCTAATTTCAAATCAATATTCAAATGACTCAAAATAATGAATGGACGATTAAAACTTATTGAGCAACAACTTTTGGGCATTGACAGTGCAGCATTCCAAAACCTTTGCGACATTTATTTAGCTTTTAGAGAACAAGAGTTAGCAAGTATCAACAGGACAGGAAGCCAATTTGGAAAGCAGAAAACCGTTAAGGGAACACCCGACACTTTCTTTCGTCTTGCTGATGGAAGTTTACGCTATGTTGAATACACAACAAAAGCAGATGGACTGGTTGACAAAATCAAGGAGGACATTGATAAATGTTTAGACCCAACAAAGACAGGAGTTCCAGCAAACCAAGTTCACAAAATAATTATCTGTTTTAACTCACGACTTGATGTTGAAGAAGAAACCGCAATTACCCAACATGCTGTTTCAAAGAACATTCGTATTGAGCTGATAGGACTTGATTGGTTAGCGTTAGAGATTTACTCTAAATATTTAATCCTTGCTAAAGACATTTTAGGTATTCCGCTTGACACAGGGCAACTTTTGCCACTTCAAAATTTCATTGACGAATATAACAACAAAGCAGGGAAACTTTCAACTCCATTAGATAATATTTTTTTACACCGCAAGACAGAGTTAGCCGATATAGAAAACATTTTGGCAACAAATGATTTGCTCATTATTTCAGGTTTCCCTGGTGTTGGCAAAACGAAAATTGCGCTTGAAGCACTTGATAAATTTTTATCCGCCAACAAAGAATATTCTGCTTTCGCAGTATCTAAGAAAGACCAAGACATTTCAGAAGATTTAAAAATTCATTTGCAACAAGCGCAGAACTATGTTTTGTTAGTTGATGATGCGAACAGACAACTTCTCAACTTCAAACAAATTTTAGGTGTATTCAAAGAAAAACGAAAAGGCAATATTAAACTTGTAATTACAGTTCGGGATTATGCACTAAATGATGTAACGAATGAGTGCTATGAATATGACCCACATAAAATAGTTCTAAAGAAGTTCAGTGATACAGAAATTACTGAACTAATAAACAGCGATTCATTTGAAATAAGAAATCCAAAATATCAAAAAAGAATTGTTGAAGTAGCAGACGGAAACGCAAGGTTAGCAGTTATGGCTGCAAGGATTGCAAAGCAAAGACAGGAATTTTTCTTGTTAGGCGATGTTTCCGATTTGTATGATTCATACTTTCAAACCTTCATCAAAGATTTTGACATTTTCGGAAACAAGACCTTGATTAAAACTCTTGGAATAATTTCATTCTTCTTTACGATTGACCGAAGCAACAAAGAATTTATTGAAGTTGTTCTCAAAAACTTTGAGTTAGAATACCACGACTTCAACGAAGCAATTGACGAGCTTGAGAAAAGAGAACTTGTAGAAGTTCAATATAATCATGCCAGGGTTTCAGAGCAAGTGATGGCAACTTATTTCTTCTACAAAGTTTTCATCAAAGACGAAATACTTTCTTTTAAAACATTGCTGTTTACTTTTTTTCCTGTTTGGAAAAAAAGATTTTCAGACACAATCATTCCATCCAATAATTCTTTTGGCTATGATAATGTATTAAAAAAAATAAACGGGACTTTGGATGAGTATCTGCATTCAATCTATTCAGAGGAACAAAAGGTTTTAGAATTCTTTTCACTTTTTTGGTTTTACAAAAGAGAGGAAACGCTCAACTATTTCCATCAAAAAATTAAACACTTCCGTGAACCAGAAAATCCTATCTATGATTCAAAATATGAAACGAATGACTTTGTTTGGGACAGGGACAAAACCTTGGATTTTCTTGCTGACCTATTTAATCACTTTACAGAAAGTTTTATTCCTGCTCTGGAGTTAGCATTTGAATACTGCCGAAAAAAACCTGAATCGCTTCCCGAACTTATCAGAAGAATTCGAGAGAAGCTGCTGTTTGATGATGACGACCACAGATTTGACTTTCAAAGACAAGTAGAATTGTTCAACCTTTTAATTGCAAAATTTAAAGACAAGCAACCGCACTATGTTGAAGCATTTTTTGCTTTAGCTGGAACATTCCTTTCACACCATTATCAAATTACAAAAGGCGGAAGAAACCACTCTATTACTTTTTATCAATATCCTTTGCCATTCTATGAAGTAACAAAAGATTTTAGGAACTCTATTTGGACAACACTTTTTGAAAACTTTAAAATTTATCCGAAAGAAGTTTTATCAGTACTTAAAAACTTCCGACCCGGATACAAAGACGCAATTATCGAAATTCTTGAATTTGATTTATCCCTTTTACTACCCTTCATTGAAAACAATCTCGACCCCACAAGTTTTGAGAATATTCATTTCATTAGTGATTTTGTTTTAATGCTTAATAGAGAAAAACTTGCTGACAAAAGTTATCAAAACTTGAAAACAAAATTCAATAGCAAGGATTATGAGTATTTCCGAAAGTTAGACTGGAATTCATTGAGGGGGAGGCAGGATTATGATTTTGAAAAGTATGAGGATTTTCAAAAATTGAAGGAGCAAGATGTTCGGACTTCTTTTCTCTTTGAAAGCGAAACGGAGTTTGCTGCTCTTCACAAAGCAATTAGTAACTCACTTTCATTAGGTGACAATAACACTTGGGGAATAGACCAATCATTGAATATTATATCGGAAGAAAATTTTTTGAAAAATGATGAGTTGGGATTCAAGCTTTTAGAAAGTATCCTTGCCAACTATCCTACTGGAGTAAATCCACTTCACAAAGCAATTAAAGTAATTGTCAATAAATCTCCTGAATGGGCATTACGCCTTTGGAATTTAATTAAGGGTTGGAAGCATGAATACAAATTTTATTGGCGGTTATCCTTTTTTGATTATCTACCAAATGAACTTGCAAGTGAATTTTACAAAAGCGAACTACTTGAAACTATAAACTCAATTGATGTTGGTTGCTATTTACAATTTGAATCCTTTGAGAAATTTATTGCAATTGACAAGGACATTATTTTAAATATTCTGCAAGTTATTGTTAGCAAGATTGAAAAGCAAAATTTAAGAATCAATTTATCTTTTCACTTCTTTGAAAAGTATTCAACAATGCTTTCGGACAATTTTCCGTTATTGACGCAAGCTTATATTCAACAGGAGCAAAAAGTACGTAACCATTTTGACCTAAACCATGCAGGACTAAAATCACTTCTTCAAATCAATTCTAAATTTCTTATTGAATACATTACAATCTTCTATACAGGAAAAGAAAATTTGCACAACCGAAATACTCACAGCCAATTTCCGTTTGTTTGGGACTTAGACAACTGCAACGAGCTAATTGAAGAAGCAACAAATCTCATAATTGAGAACTCTATTTACTTTGGAATTTTAGAGCATCCAATAATTATCTTCTTTCATCATCTCAATGAGAAGCAGAAAGAAAAAGCAAAACTCTTTCTTCTGAATTACATTTCTAAGTATCATTCTGACCAGAACAAGATGAATTCAGTATTTGATGTTCTTAGGCATACAATGAAAGAATTTTTTGAAGAAGCATTTCTTCATTATCTGAGTTTGAATACAGAAATGGAGAACTTCAAAAAAATTTGGTGGAGAGGTAATGGTGGCAGTTATAGTGGTGATGTAATAATAGGAGAAATTCATGCAAAAGATTGGCAAAATATTCTTGCGATGGTTGACAAATCAAAAAACCAACTTGATTTAATACCTATCAAGACATACATTAAGAAGCAAATTGAATACGAATTAAAGAGCGGAGAGGAAGAGAGAAAGAGAAAATTTATAGACCCACAGGGATGGTAGCAACATCAGATAAGCTATATTTAAATCACACTTTAAAATTAGACACCCTTGGCAAATTGACACGCCAAGACGAAGGGCGAACGCATAACAGGCGGTTTGGCAATATGGCGGGGCGACGAATATATCCTCAACTTTTTGTTCGCTAATCGGCATCAGTTCCAGTCGACGAATAATGCCAAACAAAAGAATAAATAATGAACTTTTAATTATAAATTTTGCTGCGGTTACAGGCTGACAATTTTCAAATACCACCACATCGCCAAGCCGCAAAACGTTGTATGCTACTAAACCATCTATGAAACAATTAACCTTTTTCTTTGCATTATGCTTTATGTTTCCTTTAATTAGTTTTGAAGGAAACAGAGATTTAGATTCTGAAAAATATTTAAATTTCCTTGCGGCAGTTCAACGAACTTCAACAATAAATTATTTCACTGTCATTACCGTAAAAGATTTGAATTCCGGAGTAATAAAGGAGATTTGCACGAAAGGAAATTTTGTTCGTGGTGCAGTACATATTGAACTGCAAGAAAAGTATGATGTTATTGGCAGAAAGAAGGTATTGGATTTTCTGAAGAGCAAGCAGGACAGATATTTTGAGTTTAAAGACAAAAAAGCCTTACGAAATATTTCATTTTTCGATTATAACCCAAAGGAAGTTTCCAAAATTCAGGATAAATATGATTTTGAAAAGGCAGTTGAAATAATTAAGCGAGACGAACAATTTTCGTATGAGCTTTCCGACAAAGAAATGAAATATTTTGCGCATGTACTTTTTAACCTGGGATATATGACGGCTGAGAGCGATTGTTTTGGAGGATCTCTTTTTTTTGTAGATAGGACTAAGCATGAGTACTAAGCAGCATACAACATTGGGTGGCTGATGCACAACTAGGTTCAAAAATAATTGGAGTGATTTAACTCCGGAGAACAGTAGTTATGTTTTCAAATTTTCAATCAATAATTTTTTATCGAATGATAATTTGTAGTTGCTCACTATACGGCGTATTAGGGTTTTACATAATAAAAATCCTGTTGTAATCACTTTTCTTAGTGATTTTACTTCTGATTGTATTTTTTTACTTGTCCACTTCATTAATTTTTTCAGGTTGTAAGCCACTGCTGCCATGAGCATGCATTTATTGGCCTGGCGAAGTCCACGGGTATTTACGCGGCGCATGCCGAGATAATTTATTAATGTTCCGAGTACCGGTTCAACAGTACTGCTGCGAAGCTTTTTCAAGCGTTTAGCGTTTACTGTTTGAAGTCTTTGATGCATTCGATCGTATAAAGGCTTGTCGACACTATCATCAATTTTTTTGAAATCACTTTTCCCAATACACTTTGCGCGTAACGGACAGTTCCTGCAATCAAGAGAACTGCTTCTATATACTTTCATCTGGTAGCCGAGTGATGTAGTTTGTATTTTTTTAAATGGCAAATGAACGCCGCGACTACAGGTATACCGATCATTTTGTTTGTCGTAAGTAAAACCTTCTCTGCCTGGTTTGTATTGACCAAAGTTGGGAATGTAACCCCGTATGTTGTGATCTTCTAATGCTTGTAATGCCTCACCGCTGCTATAGCCTGCATCGGCGAGCACTTCTTCAATCTGTAGATCTTCTGCCTTTAAGTTGCTGATGGTGTTGCGCAATAATGAAGGTAAACATTGGGAATCTTTTTTGTTTGCATAATCGCTTTGGATTTGGGTGATCACATGATGGGCTGAATCTACGCTTACCTGCGCGTGGTAATTGAGCTGCCGCGGCTTGCCTGGCTTAACAGATATTCTCGCCTCATCATCGGTTGTACTATAGTGCGTATGATTGCTAACGAATTTACCATGCTCTGTTTTTGCTCCGGGCATTTTCTTATACTCCTTATTTTTCCATTTGTGGTGTTGATCGACATTCTTTTTTCTTACCGCTGAAACTGTTTTCGTTTGCTCTTCATCGTTAGTGTTTAATTCATCAGTATAATCATCTGCATCATCGAGAACTTCTTTTTCTTTCAGGCTACCCATTGAGGCATTCGCTTTTACCGGTGCACTATCCATCACTTGTCTTCTGCCGGAGACCATACCTTTCTCTATACATTGCTTCAGCACCTGCTTAAATAATTGCTTGAATAAACTATCACCATAAAGTTGTCGTGTACGGCTCAGGGTACTATGCCACGGTAGCGTTTCATCAACATCGTAACCAATAAAATAAAGCATGTCAAGACGCATGCTGGCTGTGTTGATTATTCTTCTGTCACTTCCGAGATTTTCTAAATATCCTATCAGGATTAATTTAAAAAAGACAACCGGATCAATGCTTTGCTGTCCTTCGGTGCCATAATAAATTTTTGTGGCCTTGTATAACCATTGCAGATCTAATAAATCTTTGAGCCTTCTATAGAAATTATCTTCAGGAACACGTTGAGAAAGCTGGAAAGATTTGAAGAGTTGTTCCGAATAATATTTTTTTCCTTGCATACTATAAGATACAACTGCAGGCTACCGGTTTGCAAGTATCTTTATGCACAAATGTGAGTTGTGCAACAAGCACATTGGGCTTGGCAATATGGGGGCTTCAGAACAAAACATCAGCATTATGAATTCTATTTAACTTAGTACAAGGGCTGAGCAGTGGGAATACTAATGCCACCACATCGCCACAGCCCTGAACGTTAGCAGCAAAATGAAAATATCTTTTATTATACCAATTATATTATTTGGAGCATGTACTCTACAATCAAAAGCCCAGGTGGACGATAGGACGAAATCTAAAATGTTTTGTTATGCAATTAACAATCTTAGTACTGCTCCAAACTATTTAGTTGTAAAAGTGAAAAATCAAAAAACTGGTGAAATCAAAGAGATCTGTACTGAAGCTCCATTTCTTGAAGGAGCTATTGGCCAGGAAACAGGTAAGTGGAATTTAAATTGTAAAAACTCTAAATCAAGATATTTTGTATTCTCTCAGGATAGTGCTTTACGGAACATTGATTACGATCTTTATACAAAATCCGAATTAGATTCTTATAGCAAAACAATTAATCTAAATGATATAGTTCACCAAATTAAAATAGGGCATCTAACGAGTAAAATATTTACAGGTGATAGAAAAGAGCAGGTAATGTTTGCGCATTTAATGTTTAATAATGGTATAATGATGACTCGTGGATGTATTGCTGGCAACATTTGTGAGCTATCCTACTTTAAATAATACATGCCTATCTAGAATGCTGCTAACAATGGGCTTGGCAATATGGGGGCTGAAGAACAAAACATCAGCTTTAGAAATTCTATTTAACTTTAGTATAAGGGCTGAGCAGTGGAAATACTAATGCCGTTATGTGCCACTTCTTCTTCCCTAACTACATGAAAAAAATCTTTCATAACTTTAGAGATGGACATTCGTAATCTAATCACAATCGATCCAGAAATACTTGCTGGACAACCAGTGTTTACCGGAACGAGAGTGCCCGTGGAATCTTTATTCGATCATCTGGAATCTGGTGTTTCACTAGATGAGTTTCTTGATGATTTTCCATCAGTAAATCGGCAGCAAGCAATCGATCTTCTCGAAGCTGCTAATAAAATCCTTACCTCTAAAAATCTTGAGCAACTATATGCGGCTGTTGCTTGATGAAAATTTACCCAAACGACTCAAAACGGATTTTCCGGATCACGAAGTATTTACTGTTAGAGATATGCAATGGAATGGAATTAAAACGACCAATTGCTTAGCTTAATGCTTTCTGAAAACTTTGATGCATTATTGACCTTTGATAAGAATCTTCGGTATCAACAAAATTTTTCGAAATACCCAATAGCTGTTTTTGTATTAACAGCAGCAACCCAAAACGACATACATCTCAATTGAAACGGTACGAAATTTTAGAAGGACTCCCAACATACGGACCGATGTATATTCCAATATCAGAAGATGGAATACCATTCTACTACGAAGGATATGTAGTTCGTTTTTACAAAAGAGATGAAACTAACTGGATTGCTAATTTTAAGTGCGGGAATACAAATTTCCAAAATGTATTGGACTACCCCCACCAAAACAGAATTGTAGTAATTGCGAAAGGAACATGCTATATTATGACACCCGATTCTGAAGTTCCTATCAAGACTTTCGGAGTTGGTATTCTAAATGCATTTCAAACTGAAGACGGCTTTATAATTTTACCAGACCAAACCGATGTTTCAGTTGTCAATGTTAACAATGACGAGGTATGGCATAGCGAGAGAATATCTTGGGACGGTTTGGCTGATCTTAAATTCGAAAATGATATTCTGACTGGACTTGCTTATGAGCCAACAAGTGATGCTGATGAATGGAAACCATTTTCTTTTAATTTTAGAACAAAAGAACTCGTAGGAGACACATATTTTTACGATTACAAAAAGCCTTGGTGGAAATTCTGGTAAAATTAAAATATCCGCTGGGCATGCTGCTAACATTGGGTTTTATGCAAGTTGGGCTTGACCTTGTAACATCAGCTAATTGCAAGTCCAAGCTTCAGTTCCAGCTGACGAATATCTATCAGCGTTTGTACTTAACTTCATCAACATATTTTCAATCAACAGCGGTTATCGGCAGACGGGATACTAAATCCCAACATGCATAAAGCCCTCCTCGTTATGCGTCATGCTACCGGGACGCGTCAATAGCGTCGGCAAAGTGAAAATAAAACTACTTTTACCGCAACTACTCCAAATTAATGCAACAGGAATTATCCAGAAAGCTGGCAGCTATAATGTTTACTGATATATTTAGTTTCACTTCATTGATGGAAAAGGATGAAGCGGATGCTATGGAGAAGAAAAGGATATACAAAGAAATCCTGTATCAATTTCATAAACAATACAACGGTGAAATTATTAAAGATATGGGTGATGGCTCGTTGAGTGTTTTTACAAATTCTGTAGATGCGGTATGGTGCGCTATTCATATTCAAAAAGCGCTCCGTATGCCAATACATATTCCTGTCCGCATTGGCATACATACTGGTAATGTTTTGTTCCAGCAGGGAGATGTAATGGGTGATGCGGTAAATATTGCTTCGAGAATGGAATCGTTTGCAGCGCCAGGCTCCGTTTTTATTTCAGGGAAAGTATGCGACGAAATAAAAAATCAAAAAAATATTGAAGTTGTTTTGATGGGAAAATTTGAGTTGAAGAATGTTAGTGTGCCAATGCAAATCTTCGCCGTCTCTAACGATGGTTTAGTAGTTCCGAAAAAGCAAACACTACATGGGAAAGGAGTTCAGTTCTCAAAAAAAGCATCATCGTTAAAAATCTATTCATCAGTGCTGCCACTTTACTCATCATAGCAATTGGTGCTTTTTTCTTATATAAGAAATATACTGCAAATAATATCAATGACGCGCAGCCAAAAACAATTGCTGTAATTCCGTTTGCCAACCTGAGTGCATCAAAAGATGATGAATATTTTTCGGATGGTGTTTGCGATGAAATACAGACACAGCTTTCAAAAATTGGCGCGTTGCATGTCATCTCACGAACATCTATGCTGCAGTTTAAAGACACTAAACTAACAATGAAAGAGATTGGTGACGCAGTTGGCGCTGATGTATTACTGGAAGGTAGTGTGCAAAAATCAAACGACAAAGTGCATATCAACATGCAGTTGATAGATGCAAAAAGTGACAAACAATTGTGGGCGGAAACTTATGATAAAGATTTTAAAGATATTTTTTCTATTCAAAGCGATATAGCAAAAAGTGTGGCTACGCAGCTAAAAGCCCATCTTACTTTATCGGAAAAAGCAGGTATTGAGAAGCGTCCAACCGAAAACCTGGAAGCCTATAACCTTTACCTCAAAGGAAATTATCTGATACAAAAAGTAACACCGGAAGATTTAGCAAATGGGTTTAAAATGATGAACGATGCCATTAAGCTCGATCCAAAATTTGCGTTACCTTATGTTGGTCTTGCTTTTTATTACGGAGTTGCCACTGATTTTTATATGGCGCCTTCCAAAGCGATGCCGCAGTTGAGAATAGCGGCACAAACAGCTATAGAAATGGATAGCACGCTTCCTGATGCATATGAATATCTTGGATTGTATAATCATTGGTATGTATGGGATTTCACAAAGGCAAATGAGGATTTTAAAAGAGCCATTGAACTTGGACCAAATGTATATTTTGCGCACTGGGGTTATAATATTTACCTGATGTCAACCGGGCAAACAGAAGCTGCAAAAATAGAAGGAGAACGGTTAACAGAACTTGACCCCATGTCTGCAGAAGCGCATGCATGGTATGGTTCAGTTTTTTATTTTTCCCGTCAATATGATGAAGCGTTGGTGCATATCAATAAGTCACTGTCAATAGATTCCAATTACCCGTTTGCTCATTATTTTAAAGGCATGTGTTATATCGCACAGGGAAAATATGCTGAAGCAATTGCGGAAGAACAACAGGCACATGATTTATTTGCTGCGCCATGGTCGCAAGGCAGGCTTGCGTATGCGTATGCCCGTGCCGGAAATATTCAAATGGCAAAATCAATACTGGATTCAATAGAGAAAAGGTCACAAACTGATTACGTTTCTTATGATGTAGTAGCAAGTGTTTATGTTGCGCTCGGTGATAAAGAAAAAGCCATTGAATATTTAAACCGGGGCGCGGATGATCGTGCCGGATGGATGGTGTTTCTGAACGTAGATCCGATCTGGGATACAATTCGCAATGATGCAAAGTTTATTGCGATACTTAAAAAGATGGGTTTAAGATAAATGAGATAAAGAATGAGCAGATAAAGAAAATCTGAAATGTTTAAATTCAAAACCCTAACGCACAACAAAAGCATTGCTGCAAGCGGGGCAGACTGAAGCCGGCTCTCATCAGTTTCAGCTTTTATCAGCAGTGGTTCTGGCCTGGCAAGCAACTATGAGCAGAAGCAAAAATCGTCAACTTTTATTTCTATTTTCAACATCGGTTTGCCGGGGCGGACACAGCAACAAATATTCAACCTGCAGCAATACCTGGTCGTAATGCTTAACTAGCATCCTAATGGCTTACATGAACACCTTATTTTACGACACTATACTGCTTCCGAACAACTACACTTCGTTTACAGTTTAATGGTGTCAAAAGAACTCATTGACTGCGCGGACGAACAAGTCATTGATCAACGCATATAGCTTAACGTTGTGCCTTATTTTAAACATTCTACTGTAATGCCCGGACAAATAGAGCTTTCTATTTTTCCTTTATAAATTATGATAACGATTAAACAATTTACACTTACGTTGCTTGCGTTGTTTTCACTAATTCTGGCAGACGGACAAACTCTATTAAAAAAAAATCAAGGCAATAAAGAAATAGCTCCTGCCAGTATCAGGCAGGAAAAAAAGTGGTGGAACTTACTTCATTACGATGTTGATGTTTTACCTGACTTGAATAAAAAATTTATATCAGGTACTAACAGGATGACCTTCCTTGCTTTGCAAGCTGATTCAATACTGCAAATTGACTTACAAAAACCAATGCGAATCACTGGTATCAGGTGGAAAGGCAAAAGCCTTTTATTTAAACATGAAAATGATGACGCTTACATCGTAACGTTTCCAACAGTTATCAAGGCAGGTGAGAAACAAACAATTTCAATTTCTTTTGAAGGAGAGCCGAAAGAAGCATTAAAGCCGCCTTATGACAATGGCTGGATATGGGCTAAAGATTTAAATGGGCGACCCTTTGTTAGTGTTTTTTGTGAGGGTTCGGGGGCAAGCATCTGGTTGCCATGCAAAGATGTTTTATATGATGAACCGGATAACGGCGTTTCGTTCAGCATCACTGTCCCTGATACTTTAATAGCCGTTGCAAATGGAAGACTTCAAAAAAAATCAATCAGTAGGAATCGGACAACGACATTTACATGGAAGGTGGTAAACCCAATCAACAACTATGAAATTATTCCCTACATTGGAAAATATGTTAGCTGGCGCGAGAACTATGCCGGATCAAAAGGAAAACTTGATCGTGATTATTGGGTAATAGATTATAACCTTACTAAAGCAAAAATCCATTTTAAACAAACGGACACGATTCTGAAAGCCTTTGAATATTGGCCCGGACCTTACCCTTTTTACGAGGATGGCTACAAACTGGTGGAAGTTCCTTTCGACGGAATGGAAAATCAAAGTGCATTGGCATACGGCAATGGATTTCAAAACGGCTTATATGGAAAGGACCTTATTTCAAAAACTGGTTGGGGTCTAAAATTTGACTTTGTCCTTGTGCATATCAGCGGACACGAATGGTTCGGCAACAGTGTTACTGCAAGTTCTTATGGTGACGGCTGGATACACGAAGGCTTTACGAAATATCTTGAAACACTTTATACATCTTATGCCTTTGGAATCGAAGCAGGTAATGATTATGCAACCGGAACATGGAAAAGAATTAAAAATGATGTGCCGGTTTTAGGCAGTAATACTTCGGACAAATATTATAAAGCCAGTGCAATGCTTCATATGATAAGACAAATAATTGGTGATAGTTCGTTTAGAGAAGTTTTGAAAGGATTCAGTAAAGAGTTTTATCACCAGACAGTTAATACGAATCAAATACTGGATTTTTTCAATCGCTGTACAAAGAAAGATTTTACAAATATTTTTGATCAATATTTAAAAACAATCCAAATACCAACGTTTAGTTACTCTTTCCATGATAGCGTATTCCGGTATCGTTGGGAAAACTGTATCAAAAATTTTTCGATGTCTGTAAGAATAACTCTTGATGGTAAAAACTTCCAATTGCTTTCTCCATCAACAGAATGGCAAACTTCCAAAGTTGCGATAACCAGTCCGATAGATTTTCATGTTGACAGAAACTTTTATATAACGGTTAGCGAAAACAAATGAGTAGAAAAAAGATCGGGCAACAATTCGCCTGCGGTTTCGAGGTGTACCTTATAAAAGATCCCGCATCCAGCACTACCTGCCTCGTTGCCCGCCATTTTATGCGCATCTGCTTATTAACCATAACATCGATTTTTTGCTGGTTAATTTTTGAAAGTTGCAACGAAAAAACTTCCAGACAAATTCAACCTGCTGTTCGGCAAAAGATATTTGCAAAAGGTGGGCAAACAATCAATAATGGCAAGGGTGTAGGTAAGTCAAATTCTTTTTCAAAAGACACAACAACTATCTATAGAAATATTTCTTTAGAAACTTGCGATTGCACTTTTTCAACAATGAAAAATAACAAGCCTTCAACCTCAATGGACTCTTGTTACAAAGCTGCACTTTTAAAGTATAATGACACTTTAAAACAATTAGGCTTTGACCCGGCAACACAAGTTGGAGAAGTCAAATTAGCAAATGAAGTTATTGGTAAATTATATGGTAATTGCCCAGACCTTTCTAATCTGATTCAAAAAGAATATGCTGACGAGAATGCTAAAAAATTATTCTTTAAAGGAGAATTAGTTTCTCAAACAAAACTGTCATCAGGACTTTATGAAATTGTAATGAAGAGTGTCAAATCTAAAGAGATAAAAACTTTCTTCGCAAAAAATCCGCTTGACGAAAAACAAATTAAAAAGTATGAGCCAGGCTACGAATTGACATTTGAATACGAAGTTTTAAAAGACAGGATCACACAGAAAGATGAATATTTTTTAAAAGAGTATGCAACAGTACGTAGCATTGGGGCGGTAAAAGTGACAACTCCAAAATAGCTGCATGCAATATTGGACTTCGTTAACCTAAATGTGGGAAGACGAAAGCTGCGTTTCAGCAGTTGTAATTCTATTAAGCCTTTATATAGAGCTGGACGCTAATAATTGAGCTAAGTGCAAATCGTCAACATTAATTTATACATTTAGCTTCGGTTTGTCGGGGCGGACCGAACAAGATTCGACATTTCCCCAGGTCCCGCCCGTTGTGCACTATGCTTAGCTGATACTCTACGAGCTTAACCAACCAAAACTAAATGCCAGACAATTCAACAGAAGAACATTTGTCTACTGCGGCAAATATCGATTCAGAAACTAGTTCAGATGACATTCTCCCAATTACGGAAACAGAAACTATTTCCCAACCTCAAGAAACTGAAAATATGGAAGTGCACAAACACCCTCACCATGTAACACATAAAAAGAAATGGACAGAGTATCTTCTGGAATTTTTTATGCTGTTTCTCGCAGTGTTTCTTGGTTTCCTGGCTGAAAATATAAGGGAAGACAATGTTGAACGGCGTAGATAGAAAGAGTATATCATTTCATTGCTTCATGACCTCGAGTATGATACCCTGCAATTTGGCAAGGCTCAGAAAAGAACTCAACTTTCTCTTCCGGCATTTGATTCAATCAGATTATTTTTTAAAGATCCAGGCGTTTTTGGTAACAAACTACCCTTTAAACATTTGATGAACTCTACTTCAAATGCGTATTATCCCGCAGAGCCCACGATTCAGCAATTAAAAAATTCGGGCAGCCTGCGCCTGATTGAAAATCAGAAAGTGCTTGACTCTGTATTGATTTATGATAGTTACATCAACAATTCATACCGTAATCAGGCAAATCTATTGCAGATAGGAAACAATGATTTTTTGCACCAAAAGGGAAGAGTATTTGACGGAACCAACGCAAGCCAATATTTTGATGATCTTTACGAAGGAACAGTTGATACTACTAAAGATTATGATCTGATTTTAGACTCAGATGACAAAACAGATATCAAAGATCTTATTAACACATTTGGGACACTGAAAGTTTCTAAAATTTTTTATATCAAAGTTCTGAAAGAGATGAAACAGGAAGCTTCAGCACTTATTTCATTGATAAAAATAGAATATGATCTGGAATAAACACGAACGGGCAACAATGGTTTTGTGCAATTGGAGCGGAACATTGCTGCAATCGTTCGTACTGTATTTCCAGGCTTTACATTAATCAGGATTTTGCCAGGGTGGTTAATGGTTAACTTCGGCTTTAGTTATAAGTTTATAAGTTTAGTTTTAGTTCCAGCCAGGCCATCTACTCATATTGTAAGAAAAATCAATTCGAGACTGCAATTTGTATGTGTGGCGTATCACATAGAAAATCGATCATTGAAAAATAAAGAAATTTAATGTTGAGGAAGATATCTATTTGAATTGGAAAATCTTTGGATCTTGATAATGTGTCAATATTAACGACATTACCGTTATGAGAATAATAACCTGGAATTGCAATATGGCCTTTAGGAAAAAAGCCGACTTTATTTTAGCTTACAAGCCAGACATTTTAATTGTTCCCGAATGTGAACATCCTGACAAATTATTACTTACTTCCAACACATCAAAACCAACCGATATTTTATGGTTTGGAAAAAATAAAAACAAAGGGCTCGGAATATTTTCCTACAGTAATTTTCGTTTTACGGTTCTCGACAATCATAATCAAGACTTACAAATGATTATTCCAATTACAGTAAGTAATGGGGCATTAACCTTTAACCTATTTGCAATTTGGGCTAACAATCCAACCGATAGTGACGGGCAATATATAGAACAGGTTTGGAAAGCTGTGCATCATTATAGTGATCTTCTCTCAGACACAAAAACTATTCTTGTGGGTGACTTTAACAGCAACACTATTTGGGACAGAAAAAATAGAGTGGGGAATCATTCTGATGTTGTAAAATTCTTAGAAGACAAGGGAATTTTCAGCACTTATCATTTACATCGTAAGCAGATACAAGGGACAGAAGAACATCCTACGTTATACTTGTATAGACACAAAGACAAGCCTTATCATATTGATTATTGCTTTGCTTCAAAAGATTTGTGTAACATAGTCAGTTCAGTTGAAATTGGAGACTTTCATGAATGGATAAAATATAGTGACCATGTGCCAGTTGTTGTCAATTTTGAAAACTAACAGGTCTTTATAACTTACTGCGCTATTGATGTTTTAGTACTATAAAATAACGCCAAATCAATAAAAAATAATATATCTTAAGTTAGTAAAATAAATGAATGGCGAAATATTCACTGCTAACTATAATTGTTTTATGCACGATCGCGTGTAAGCAAAAAGAAGATCAGATAAGCAAGAAACCCGCTGATAAAAAAGCAACCTTTAAACATTATGAATTACATGGAAAGATCAAAGGCCTAAAAAGTTCATATGTTAGATTGATAAAATTTCCAGGCGATACTATTGAACTCGTCGACATTCCGGTAATCAATGAAACCTTTAATTATATCGATAGTTTTATAGAACCATACCTCGTAAATATTAATACTGCAGGTGAACTTCACGAATTACATCAAGGTGATTCATACTTTACCAACATAGGGAGCCACAAACTAGCAGAGCTACTCCTTCAGCCGGGAATTATTAATATTTCCGGTACCGCGGCAAAATATGACAGCATACAGGTTGATGCAGGAAGTTCGAATAAAGTCATTAAGCAATATCTGAAAGAAGATGAACAGCTGGCAATCAGCTGGGCTACATTGAAAGCCAGTTACGACAGTATCAAAAAGAACCCTCCGGTTTCGCAACATAAACAACTGGCTGCAGATTTGAATAAAATCGCTGAACAAAGAATTATTCTACTAAAAAACTATGTAAAACAAAACAGCAACAGCATGACTGGTGCGTTGCTGCCTAATTTTTGCATGTTACATAGTGTATTAAAGAAAGAAGATTATCTGGAGATGTATAATGTTTTGTCTGCGGATATACAGAAGAGTTATTACGGGCAGAGTGTGTTGGGTAATTCGAAGTAGGAGTTGTAAAAGTAACATCTCATGTTGATTAATTACTTACCCTTCCGAATTATTATTTCTATGATACAATCGGGAGAAGTATCTGGAGCTGTATAAAGCAAAACATATTTAACCATAATGATCATGAAAATCTGTGTTCTATCCAAGACGTAAATAAGAAAGATAGAACACAGATTTTCATCCCGCATGTGCGGGATTAAGATTGATTATGTCGATTGCGGTAAACGCTTTACTGGAATTTCCGAAGTTACACATTAGATCTCACAGACCTTCCGCATATTTTCCTTTAAGCTACATATAAGTAAACTACTATTTTTTCTAAACAATATTATTAGCTTTAGTTAAAACAAATATTGGATAACTTGACGGAAGAACCGGGTGAAGGTTTCGAAACTGATAAAGGCATCGGTAACATTATCATTCCAAACAGTTTTCAATACCCACCTTAACCAAAACTTAAAACTTTCGCTGCATCAATTTAAAAAATGAGAAACATCAAATTTCATTTACTGTCTTTATTACTGCTTTTAACGCTTGCCACTACAGCACAAAAAAACAAACCTTCTGATGTTAACGCATTAGCTGACCTGTACATTACAAGATACTTTGCACAGTTTTCAGAACAAGGAACCTTTAATGGAATAGCTCATGCAAACAACGCAGGGCTTTCTGACAATTCAATTGCAGGTGTGAAGAAATGGCAACGCTTTGAAGATTCACTTTTAAAGCGTTTAAAAACTATTGACAATAAACGATTAAGCAAACAGGATGCAATCACGTATGGAATTTTGCAGGAACAATTGGAAGGTGATATTGGTTGCCAGATTTGTAAAAGGGAGTTGTGGACAGTAGACCAGATGGGCGGCTGGCAGGTAGCATTCAGTGAACTTGCCGATATTCAACCGGTAGGCAATGAAGTGAACCGTTATAATACGCTTGAACGATGGGGGCGGGTGGTTCACTATATTGAAAATGAAATAACTAATCTTAAAGAAGGCTTAAAGCTGAATTATACGGCGCCGAGGCAGAATGTAAAACTGGTAATTGAACAGGTAAATGAGATGCTTCAACAGCCGGTTACACAATCTTATTTTTACACGCCGGCAACAAAGGATTCCAGTGCTTCATTTGCAAAAGCATTGCATCAAATTATTAAGCAACAAATTTACCCGGCGCTTCTTGCATACAAAGAATTTTTATCGAATACCTATATAGCAAAGGCTCGTGAAGAACAATCCATTGCAGCAATGCCAAACGGAGCAGCGTGTTACAAAGCGCTTTTAAGGAGCAATACGAGTTTGTTAATTACGCCGGAAGAAGTTTATAACGAAGGTGTGGCAGCCGTTGCACAAAGGGAAGCGAAATTAAAAGAGATTGGCAGCAAGCTCTATGGCAATAATGATTTAAACAAGATCAGAGCGCATTTGCGCATGGATACAACAAACAGATTTTCATCCAAAGAAGAATTGCTTGCTTTTTCCAACGATGCTGTTGCCCGTGCAAAACAAAGGATACCGGATTATTTTGGACTCATTCCGACCGCTGTGTTGGAAATAAAACCAATGGCCGATTATCAGAAGACAGGTTTCTCACATTATAATGCGGCTCCTGAAGATGGCAGTCATCCCGCAACATATTATATCCAATTGTATCAGTATGATAAACAGGATAAAGGCGATGTGGAAACAACTACTTTTCATGAATCTTATCCAGGTCATCATCTTCAGATTGCTATTGCAAGAGAACTGGTGCAGTCACACCCGATTGTGAAGTATATCGGTAACAGCGGTTTTGCAGAAGGCTGGGCCCGTTATACAGAAACGTTATCCGACCAGATGGGCATGTACAGCTCCGACAGGAACAGACTAAGCGCTTATGGACATTTACCTACGGGCATGGTCGTAGACCCGGGCATTCATCTGAAACGATGGAGCAGGGAGCAGGCAATTGCGTATGTATTAGGAAAGGCACCAATGTGGACAAGGCAAATGGCTGAATCCTACGTGGACAGGATTGCAATATGGCCCGGACAAATGACAACATATGGAGTGGGTGAAAGTCTTTTTCTAAAACTGAAAAAGCGCGCGGAAACAGCATTGGGTAAACAATTTGACATCAAAGCCTTTCACGACAAATGCCTTGAGCAAGGCACCATTCCGTTGAACATGGTGGAACAACATGTTTCAGAGTGGTTAAAGAAGACTTCAGAGAAATAAAGCATTCGAATAACCGGGTAATTATTTGGTTGCTGGATTATTTGGTTGCTGGATTTATTTTGACAATTGTTGCGTTATTTGTCAGACAACACATAATATCTGATCCCTAATACACAACATAAATGAATGCAATTGAACAACAGATTTTAGACACGTGGTTAATCAATCACAGAACCAACCTGAAATTACTGGATAACTTAACGGAAGAATCATTGACAATGACCACATCAAAGCGTGGTGGCGGAACCGTCGGTCATCAGTTAGCTCACATTTATAATGTCAGATTCTGGAAACTTGAACACCTCAACAAAGAACTTGTCAAAGGTCTGGCAACAATTAAAGCAGAGGATACGAAAACTATTTCAATGCTTAAAGATTATCATACTACTTCTGCCGGATTAGTTTCAGAAGTGTTGAAGAATGGAATTGAAAACAATGGTATTGTAAAAGGTAATAAACGTGGAGTGGTTCCATTGTTAGGTTATTTTATCCATCATGAAGCACATCATCGTGGTAATATTTTGCTGACATTAAAGTTGTGTGGTTATAAACTTACAGATGATTTGAAATATGGGATATGGGATTGGAACAAGATCTAAGAATAATCAGTTGATATGACATTTGCAAGAGTAATTCACATTGAACTTTCAGATCTTGAGTTACACGATGACGTTAATTGCTGGGAAGATGTGCCGTAAAATTTATATAATATGCGAACCAATATAATATGCGAACCAAGTAGATATTGGTCACACATTACTCGGTAATATTATCCACTGTAACATTATTGCCTTCTCACCGTATCAGGTGAAACGACTATGAGGGCAATACTGCTTATTCTATTATTTGTCTCCCAGGTAAAAATGTTGTTGTCGCAAAACAACATCGGGAAAATCTCTCCAATCATTAATGAAGAAAAAGATTCGTCGGTTGTTCAATTTCTTTACAAGGATTCTATTAACGTCAAATCAGTACAATTAATTTCTGACCTGGCTCCTTATTTTGATAATGGCATAAACAAGAAACCGCAGGAAACAGGATGGTTAAAGAAAGATGCTAACGGATGGTGGACACTAACATTAAAATTGCCTAACAATCTTCGCATTCCGTATCGCTATTCGGTTACACTGACTACTGCCGGAAAAGATTCTACTTACGAAGTCATTGATCCACTAAATAATAATGTCTATCTGAAGGATGATAAAAGCCTTGAGCAATCTATACTTGCATTGCGGGATGCATTTCCATATGAATGGGAAAGAGCTTCATCTGCTCCGAAATGGAAGAAGGTTGAACTTCCATCTTCTGAATGGATATATATCTATACACCGGCCGGTTATGATAGTATTTCCGGAATTAAGTATCCGTTATTTATTGGTTTAAGTTCATTCAGCTTTGGTGTGGAAATGCCAACTGCATCTATTTATGAAAGCCTGTTTAAAAAAGGTTTGGTAAAGCCATGCATTTTTGTGTTGGCTGATTATAAAAGTTTTAATTCGATTAATGATCTGGATAGTGCCGGTTATTATATAACGCAAAAGGTTATGCCATTTGTAAGAAGTCATTACAACGTTTCAACAATTGCAGGTGACATAATCATCTGCGGCATGAGCCGCAGAGGCATGTTAGCAGCGTATATAGGTTTGATGCATAGTGACGCGATTGGAAATGTTCTCAGCCTTTCGGGAAGTTATTATTGGAGACCTTCTCCAGCAACTGAATATGAATGGCTGTCTAATCAACTCGCAAAATTCCCGGTGCAGAAAATAAGATGGTACCTGGCTGCCGGCACTCTTGAGACTGTGATTACAAACACTAACGTTGGTCATTACATGTTATCTGCGAACCGGCATTTTCGAAATATTCTCCTTGCAAAGCAGTATCAGTATTTGTATGAAGAGCTGCCGGGAGGGCACAACGCGCTTAACTGGCAGCATGGACTGTATGATGGATTGAAGTATTTGCTTGCGAAATAAAATGAACGGAAGCAAAAGCGAAAACAAATTCTTTTATCAGAGTATTCGATTTTCATTCAGCAAGCTTTCAATCGTATTTAATTGTAAGTAAACTATGATTACAAAAAACGAATTGGGACAGTTAACTGCCTTCGCTGGCATGGAAAAACTTAATTAAATTCACAGCCTCATCATCGAAAACCAAAACGTATGAAGCGTCGCCTGTTTCTTCAATTACCGCTTGTAGCCCCTGCACTTTTTGCTGAAGCAAAAGATTTTAAAGACAGGCCCAATAAAGGTTTTAAGGTGGAAGCAAATAAAGATCGCTACCAGGAAGAACTTATGATTATGGGCGGGCAGTTCAGTTGCAAAGTTTCAACAAAAGACACCGATGGTGATCTGCTCATTTATGATACCATCAGGCACGAGAAGGGAGGGCCTGCTTTTCATGTTCACCACAACCAGGATGAATGGTTTTATATTATCAAAGGAGAGTTTATAGTGAAAGTAGGTGATGAAACTTTCATTTTAAAGCCGGGTGATTCCGCTTTCGCACCGCGAACCATTCCGCATGCATTTGCAAAAACGAGCGAAGGTGAGGGTCAGATGCTGGTTCAGTTTCAACCTGCCGGTTTGATGGAAGATTTCTTTAAAGCGATGAGCAAGTTGGGACCCGGTATTCCACAAATGCCTCAACAAACATTAGGTGAACTGTGGAAGAAACACGGCATGGAAATCGTTGGTCCACCACTGAAATTTTAAGACGATAAAGTTTCGAGGCCGCTGGCATTATAGTGCTCTGTGACTTGTAATTCTTAAGCGGCAATCAAATAATAAATAAACAATGAACTATACTGCATTACGACCAATACTCTGGACAGACAATTTAGAAGAAACCATAAATTTTTATGTAGGTATATTAGGATTTATTCCCGGTGAAAAAAATAAAGATTGGGGGTGGGCATCACTGTATAATGGGAATGTAGAAATCATGCTTTCAAAGCTCAATGCACATACCAGTTTTGACAAACCATTATTTACCGGCAGTTTTTATTTTAATACAAATGATGTAAATAATCTTTGGGAAAATCTAAAGACAAAAGCAAGGATCTGCTATGAAATTGACACCTTTGAATGGGACATGCGCGAATTTGCGATCTATGATAATAACGGCTATATTCTTCAGTTTGGTCAAAATATTTCAGAAATAAAATGAGTGATACACAAACTACAACTTCATTAAAGGATGGAGACTTTTGCAAAGTAATAGCAGGGACGCATAAAGGAAAGTCAGGCATCGTTCGTGACATCAACACAAGCAAAACAGGGCACATCACTATCACTGTAGTTCAATCTAACGGAGTAAGATTTAAAACGCTTGGAAGAAATGTCGAGGTACAAAGTCCCGGTGATTAATAGCCGGAATTGTTGATTTTCTATCTTAACCAGGCTATCCATATCGCTAACGAACCGATAATCAACTTATTTTTTTTATTGATACCGAAAAACCGCATTACCGCAAAAAATGCAAGCAAAAACTTCTGACATTTACAAAATACGATTACTTTCGTACATCATACAAAAAGTAATCTATGAAGTACATATTTTACGCATTCCTTTTTATCACAGTTTCTGCAAAAGGCCAAACACTCACAACGCAGGTTGACAGTCTTATCAGTGATTTTAAGCAAACCGAACCAGGTGGCGTTGTGCTTGTTTCAGAAAAAGGTAAAGTGATTTATGAAAAGGCTTTCGGCATGGCTAATATGGAACTGAATGTGCCGATGGAAACCGATATGGTTTTTTGTTACGGTTCAATGACCAAACAATTTACCGCTGTTGCTATTCTGGAACTTGTAGAACAGGGAAAGCTCTCGCTAAATGATACAGTAGGAAAATTTTTACCGGATTATCCTCCGCATTTAAAGCCGGTAACAATTTATCAATTGTTGACGCATACAGCAGGCGTTCCAAATGCAAAGTCACTCAATTCACTTGTGGGTTTAGGCCGGGGTTGGCTCTCTGCAAACCAGGTGATGGCTACTTTCAAAGATTTGCCTTTGGATTTTCAACCAGGCACACGTTTTTTGTACAGCAATTCTGGTTACCAACTTCTTGGAATAATATTGGAAAAAATAACCGGGCAGCCTTATGCGGAATACATGGATGCGCATGTGTTAGCGCCTGCAGGCATGACTCACGCTTTTTACGGCAACGATATGAAGATTGTTCCAAACAGGGCGGCTTGTTATTTATATACACGAAATGGTATTGAGAATGCATGCAACTACAATGTTCAGGTTGCTTTTTCTGCAGGTGCATTGCAGGGAACTGTTGAAGATTTATTACACTGGCAACAATCGCTTTTGGCAGAAAAATTTATACATAAACCGTTATTGAAACAGGCATGGGAAAAGGGGAGTTTATCAAACGGGGAAAAAGTAGATTATGGTTTTGGATGGTCGCCCGGCACGCTGCAGGGAACACCTGTTATTGAACACAGCGGCAATATGGGTGGTTTTATGACGGATGCTATTTATGTTCCGGAGAGAGATATTTATGTTGTTGTATTATTCAATTTTCGTGGCAGATTACCGGAATTATTAGCGCAGGATATTGCAGGCATTGCGCTTGGAAAACCATTACATTTCGAAAAGAAATCGCTTCCGTCTGCATTGCTTCAAACCTATGCGGGCGTGTATGAATCTGCGACTGGAGTAACGTGGACCATTACTGAAAAAGAAGGCGTGCTGACTATTGAGAAAAAGGGTGGTGGCAAGTGGCAGCTGATTCCATATTCAAAAGATAATTTCTATATTCCTAATACTTCCACGCTGGGAGAAATTCAAAGAGATGGTAAAGAAAACATCATTGGTTTTGTGATGCAAACCAGGTTGGGGCTAAACAAAAATGAATTGAAAAAAACTAAGTAGGCAAATCAGTTATTACTGCATTGAATTTGTGTTTAACTTTAGTTGAGCCGCCGCACGGGTTGAGGCGAAATCAAACCTAAACATACTTTACCACTATGAAAACATTACTTCTCTATTTTGCTTTTGTTTTAATTTATACTTCAGCCGGTGGTCAGGAACACCGTGAGTCCGCTGGAAGCAAGCATGTGTATACTGTAGTTGATACTTTCATCGCCGATATCAGCTCATTAATATTAAATCCGGAAAGTATCAAAGCAATACAGGTTATGAAAGGCGAAGAAGCTATGAAACTTTACGGCGATAAAGGAAGAGACGGTGCGCTCCTTATTACTACGAAACCAAACACCGTCATGCTGCGAATCAAGGATATTGTTGAAAAATTTAAAATTCCAAAATCAGGGCAGCAGCTGCGCGTATGCATTAACAATGTTATCGTGGAACAACCGCAATTATTACTGGTTGAGGAGAAACAGATTGTAAAGGTTGAAGTAACGACTGAACACATTTGGGTAAATGCTGAAGATGCTAACACGGGGGAGAAGTTTATTAATATTAAAACTTCAGAATCGCAAAAGCGTGAGTTATAGTTGAGTACCTAAAATGATGACATCCCGGGATCATCACCAATTAAATTTACGTTACCCGGAAATTAAAACAGGATCATTTTCAGATAATTAATTATGCATAAACATTCATTTAATTACAGTCTGAAAATTACATTCGTTTTAATTTTCTCAGCATGTACTGTACATAATAATAACGATCAACAAAGGTTAGAAGTAAAGCATGACAAATCCTTGCAAACAAAGATTGGAGATACGTTTATAATAGGAAATATCGTGGATTCTTCTGGACGTTTAGTGCAGCTTGATTTTTCAAAGAATGATCTGACGGTTGTTGATTTCTGGTTTAATGATTGTCCACCTTGCATCGAAGAAATGAAGCAGTTTGAAAATGTGCTAAAGGGAAAAGAAGACAAGATCAATATAATTAGTATTTCAATAAATAGTTTTAGCGTTTGGAAATCAATTCTGCAAAATCCGAAAGACAGATTTGCTTTTCTTTCAAATAATGTTAGCAATTGGAAGCATTACGACTTGCAATCAGCTGATGAGAAATTAAACAACCCGATACCAAAGGACAATCAAAAACAGGTTGAGGATAAGCTGAACGTTAGATTTTTTCCTGCTTATTTTGTAGTGGGTAGCGCTGGCGTAATTCTATCAAGACCAAAAAGTGCTGTCGATTATATTAAAACTCTTTGAGCAGGTTATTGTCCAATTATTAATAAATGTTTTCATGAAAACACCTGTTACTCTTGTTCTGTTATTTTTACTATCTGCTTGTCAGCAGCGTAAAAATTCAAAAGAACAAACCCGTGCTGTAATCGCTGCTGAAAAAATTAATCCAACTAAAGATCAGGCTGAAAGACGTGAGCGGTCGGAGAACTATTGCAAAGCTCATAATATTCCGATCTATACAAATCCAACCGCGTTGTTTGTTGATCCAGAAGAACAGGTTATAATCAGATCAAAGGATGAAGTGGTTGACAGGGCATTAGCGCTTTTTTATATCTCGTTAAAGAGTGAAGATCCGGAACAAAAGGATTTAGCCGAAATGGAAAGAAAATATAACATCAGGCAGAAATTGACTGAAAACGAAAAAGCTTATGCTTATGCAAATCAACCGACTCAGCAGCAAAAAGTTGATGCCAGCTGGAGATACGAAAGCTTGCATGTGATGCTTTGGGCTTTGGGTTTTGTTGATACATTAAGTTATCCTTCAACAATGTGCAATGTGGTAAATGACGTATCGATCATTAATGATCTGACTGAGCAGCAGTTTAGAGATAAGGCAAAGCTTAGAAGCAGGAAAGAAATTCTTGATGCGGCAGATCTGATACTTAGACTTGACTGGGCTTGTGTAAATGCGAGTGTTAATAAACAACCATCACCGGGTAATCTCGATTCTCAGGTTGTTTATGAAAGGCATCTATCGTTAAATTGGTTAATTAATTATTTAAACCAGGAATGGGATGATGTGAGTACAGATACCTAACTATCTGTAGAAAAATATGTCGGAACAATGCCAACAAAATCCGGTAATGATAAAACTGATATTAAGTAGCAATTAAATCAGCAGTTATGGTACCATGTTAATCCGCCACCAGGTAGCCATTTACATAACCGCTTCCACTACCAAAGCCTCCTGAGAACGGGAAAAAATGTTTTTCAAATTTTAATGTCTGGCCTGCTGTTAAATACACATCAAACGAAAATTGAAAGCGCTTGTAATAATCATGATTCCCGCCACCAACTACATGCAGTGCAGTTCCCATGTCAATCGGGTAAGCTTTGTTGTTGATATAATAATCGAGGTAAGCGCCTGACTCAACCGCTGAAACAAGATTTAAATAACTTAGATCTACCGATCCTGTGAAATGATAAAGCCCGGTTTTATTTATTTGCAAACGAGTTTGATTTCCTCCCACAACAAAGACCTGCGAAGGACTGAGATTATAATTTGTTGTAATGAACAACATTGAATCGATGTTTGCGCCTGAGGTTGTTTGCGACAAGTCAAAAGAAAAACGAATCGTATTTCCAAAAGCTCCGGATGTCCACAGAGGAGTTCCTGATCCGTTGGAAGTAAGCACCTGACCTGCAGTACCGCTGTTGCCTGCAACCTGCAACGCTCCGGCGATGTTCAGAGGTCCGGTAAGTGTAGTGCCACCCTCCGCATAAAGTTTAATTTTCCTGTCCGTCGTATTTGTGCCTGCTCCAACAATATCCAGTGCATCGAAAGTAAAAGTCTGGTATCCGATTTTACCCGCATTAGGTTCTTTGGAGGCAACACCAGCACCGAATTCCAGTGAGTTAAAAGAAGAAATTTTCATGTTGCCGATAAGGTCCAGGTTTGCCTGCGGATTTGAATTATTAATTCCGACCATTCCATTGTTTGCGATAGTGATTCGCTCCGGCGAATTTAGTATGTTGCCGGTTGTATAGCCTGTGTAAAAAGCCATCCTTGCTGTGCTGGCGTCTATACCGATTGTTGAGATAGCGCCGGTTGTATAATTCGTTCCGCCAAAACCGGCTGAACTTCTTACAAACGGTCCAATCGATTGCGCGTTACCGAAAAAGGAAACATAATTGTATTGAGAAGTGGAGTCGATGACTGTTAGTTTGCCTCTTGTAGCAAGAGTGCCAAGACTTATACTTTGTGCACTCAGGTTAACACTTATTACTACAAATAAAAAAAGGAATTTATTTTTCATAATAAAAGTTTTTTATAAAATTCGATGTTTTTATTGATATCGAAATCACTTCCAATGGTTAAACATTAAATATTCAGACGCTATTGCATGAAATAATGCCAGGAATTTTTAATTTGTTATAACTGAATAACTAACAAATTGCATTTACTGCAATTCAAAATACGATAGGAAGGAGGAAAAATTATCCTGGTGCCATATTTCGTTCTGGAACTTAATGTTTTGAACTTTCGTTTATAACTACCGGTGAATTTTTTGCAACCAGATATATAAGTTTAATGTTTTGGGGATAAACACCATGCACAGGTTAAATAATTATACCAACGGTAACAATTACAGTTCCGGTTTATTTTAATTTTCTGCAATGAAGAAAATTATCTTTTCAATTCTGGCCCTCGGTCATTTTATTTCATTTGCGCAAATTAGAATAAGGGATGTTGATTTGAAATTTCAACATTATGTTTTGAAAAACGGTATGCAGGTGATATTGCAACCCGACACTTCGCAAAAAGAAGTATCTGTTGAGTTCTGGATAAAAGCAGGGGCAACTGATGAACCTAAAGGAATGTTTGGCTTTGCGCATCTTTTCGAACACGCTACACCTTATGGTTTCCGTAAGGATTCAGTTGCTCTGAAACTGTTATCTACTAACATGACTAACAGTAATGCGCAAACGAAAGAAGATTATACGCGTTACTATGTCCAGATGAAACCTGCGGGACTTGATATTGCCTTGCGTTATACGCTGGAACGATTAAACGCAGATACTGCGCTGATCACCGATAGATTAATAGACTGGCACCGGAAGAATGTACTTGCCGAAATGGACCGGCAGGAAATGCACCCGTTATACGCGCCGACTGCAGCTGCAGCAAGAGCTATTGCTACTTTCGGGGCGGACAATCCATACGGGCATGCAGCTTATGGAACGGCCGGAGAAGTTAAATCTTTTACTGCAGCACAGGTGAAAACATGGTATGCGAGTAATTTCTTTCCGGAAAATACGATCTTATTTATTGTCGGAAATTTTAATGTTGCCGAAACAAAAACAACGATTGAAAAATTATTCTCGTCTAAAGTGTCTGATAAAAAATCTAAAAGGGCATTATCGATTACTCCAAAAACTGCCGGAGCAAATTTTACTCTTAATACTCCTGCCGCTGAAAATATATTAACGCTTACTTGGGCTATTCCGGGTTTTGCTTCCAAATATGATCCTGCTTTATATCTTTTGGCTTATGTGGTTGAAAACAGGCTGATAAAAGATCACCCGGTATCAATAACAAAAGCTGGCTCATTAGAACCATTCAACTTGTATCAACATGTCGGACAATTTGGTGTATATGCTTCTTTCAAGGATGTAAATGATAGCAATGCAGTGCAGCAATATCTTAATAAAGTTATCAACGACATTCAAAAAAATAGTGTTACAGAAAATGAATTGTCCGAAGCAAAACAAAAAGTGCTCGACGATGTTTTTTCTTATATGAAAAACCTGGGCTTTGAAGCAAGCCGGACTGAATTACTTGGCGAAGGGCTTCTTTTTGCAAATAATCCACGGTACTATATGGAAAGACTGGAAAAGCAATCGAAGCTTAATTCCAAAGATGTTAAGAAGGCTGCAGCGAAATGGTTGAGTGATAGGGCGGGTAGGGTGTTGTTGGTTGCGGTGAAGAAGTGACTGTAACATAGCTCCGGGTTAGATAAGTAATGCTGCTATTGGTTGCGAAGCAATTTGGTTCATATCTACTTCCCTTCCTGCCGGCGGGCAGGCTCACAACGAGCATATCAACTGTCTCCACCATCAAAAATTTTTTCCTGCGGCCAAAATAGCCTACTTTATACATCTAAATCTCCTGCCATGAAATATACACTTCTTGTTCTGGCTATTTTACTTTTCTCACAAATTACAAAGGCACAAAATGTTGGTGTTGGTGAAACTTCACCGGTGATGAAACTGCATGTGAAATCCGCTGACAGCGCGGTATTGCTGGTGAATAACAGTTTAACTTCAGGAACTGATGTGAAGACAGGCTTGTATTTCAAAACAGGTAGTTATTATTCGGGAGGCATAGCTACAATAGGAACATTGGGTACGCACCGACTTGGATTTTTTACATTCGGCAGTTCTTCTTTGCCAGCCTTGAAAGAGCGTGTGTCTATCCTTGATGGAGGTAATGTAGGTATAGGAACAAATTCTCCGGATTTTATTCTTGATATTAATGGCAGAACACGGATAAGGCAAAACGGACTTACTGCTGGTTTGTGGTTTGATAAAACCGATAACACGCAAGGGTCTTTCATCGGTACTCTAAATGATTCCACTCTTGCTATCTGGGGACCCGGAGCTTCAGGCAGTTTTAAAATGGCTATAGATGTAAAGAATGGCAATGTTGGTGTTGAAGGAAATACAGCTCCGAATGCGCCGCTTGCTTTTGCCAACACCGTTGGTAATAAAATTTCACTTTATGGCAATGCAGATAATCCTCACTATGGTCTTGGCATACAGGGGTCGCTGATGCAATTATATACAAACCTGAATAATGCAGACATTGCTTTCGGATATGGAACCAGTGCGGCTTTCACCGAGAATGTACGTTTCAAGGGCACCGGCGCTGTTGGCATTGGAACAAATGCACCCAATCTTGCAGGACTGGTTGTAGATAAAAAGATTGGTGCCACTCATGCCATGTTTGGAAGTTATACCACTGGTCTGGCAATCGAATCCAATTTCCCTGGCATTGGTTTTAATACATATTATAATCTTGGCAGAAAGTATATAGGGACAGGCGCCGGCGGATATATTGGGTTCAATCCGACAAATTCAAGATTTATATTCTCAAATACCGGGGGAAGCGGAAATGCAGGAGATGTTGCAAGTATCCAGGATAAAATGTGGATCGATTATGACGGGACAGTACATCTGGGAAGCAGTAACCTAAATGCAGAAAATACAACAGTCGGCACGGGGTATAAATTAAGAGTGTATGGAAAGATAATTTCAGAAGAAGTTCGCGTAAGTCTTAAGACAAACTGGCCGGATTATGTTTTTAATAAAAATTATAAACTGCGTTCTTTCGATAATCTTGAAAATTTCATCAAACAATATCAACATCTCCCCAATGTACCGGCTGCAAGTGAAGTTTCAAAAAGTGGTATTGTATTAGGTGAAATGCAAACGAAGATGATGGAGAAGATTGAAGAACTGACTCTTTACATTTTACAGTTAAATAAAAAAGTTGAAGAGCAGGGCAAAGAAATTGAATTGCTGAAAAAGAAAAAATGATGTTGACGTTACAACATCAATTAAAAATTTCTGATCATCAATTCAACCTGTCATGAAACTAAAAATAATTTTACTGCTGTTTTTCTCATCAGTTCTGATGTTTGCGACGCATGCACAATTACGTCCTGCAATTCCAGGTTCACGATTTTCCCCGCTGCAACAATTAGATGATAGAGATGAAGGTGAAGGCGCAATAAAATACTTCAATGAACTGGAAGAGAAAATAAAAGAGAGCAATCACAGGAATGGTGTCACCAGCGATAACCGCAATCTCATGCGTTACAATGCATGGAAGGATGCGATGAAAAATTCAGCTACCTATGCCACTACCAATGGCAACTGGACGTCTGTGCACCAGGCTCAGAGTACTATAGGTACCGGCCGGATTGAATGTGTAGCATTTAATCCAACCGATCCAAATACTTTTTACCTCGGTACAGCCGGAGGAGGAATGTGGCGAACACAAAATAACGGTGTAAGTTATCAACCGGTTACCGATGGACTTGCAACCAGCGGTGTGTCTGCTATCTGCGTTGATTATACTGCACCCAATACGCTGTACATCGCTACAGGGCCGGGTTTCGGAGGACAGTCAGCAACTTCTATCGGTGTTCTAAAAACAACTGATGCAGGAGCTACTTTTACAGAAACCGGATTAAAAGATACAATAGGTGGTTTTGCACCACTGGTGATCTACGATATGAAAATGCATCCTACAGATCATAATACACTGTTTGCTGCAACAAACCGGGGATTATACAGAACCCAGGACGGAGGTGGAACATGGACTTTGGTTCTTGTACCAAATGATAGTCCAGGATATAATGATGTCTTCGATGTAGATTTTAATCCTTCAGATGCATCAATTGTGTATGCAAGTTATTATTACAAATTATATGTTTCGAAAACTTCAGGCAATTCCGGAACATGGGTTGGTTCTCCTGTGTTTAGCAATTATCCTACAACATGGAACGGAAATTATGCCGCACGCATTGCTGTATCGGCAGCCAATCCAAATGGTATTTACATAGCTTCCGCGGTAAGCAGCACCGATGCAGTGCGCAATGTTAATGGAGATGTATTTCTTATCTCTGCCACCTATAATTCTGTATCAAATTCGATTTCATTAACCACTCCCAAAAAAGTAACAGCATGTTCGCAGGTTTGTATACGATCAGGTGGAGGGAGAGTGGATGGTGATATTTATGTGAGCCAGACTGACGCATCACAGATTATGGTTGGAGGACTTGAAACATTTTCGACCACTACTGGTGGAACATCGTGGGTATTAAAATCAATAAACTGCGCAACATCTGCCCGTAATTTTCACGTGGATATTGGTTGCATAAATTATAACAACAATCAACTGTATGTTACTGTTGACGGAGGGATTTACCGGCAGTCAAATGCAGACTTTGGCAGTTCATCAACACCGTGGACTGATATTACAAGAGCCATCGAGATTACTCAATTGTATACGCACGATGGAAGTCCGCAGGATGACCAGTATTATTTATATGCTAACCAGGATAATAGTGTTCACATAAGAACGAGCCTGACAAGTTACACATCATTCATAGGTGGTGATGGTACCGCATGCAAGTTTGATCAGACAGATAAACAGATCTATTACGGCACCATCCAAAATGGTGAATTTATGTATCGAAGTGATCACGGTCCGTCGTATCAGCTTTTTCCAGGAGTTGGTAGCGGTGATGGTGACACTGCACAATATAGCGGTACATTTAATTTCGCAAAATGTTTTATGCTGGATGAGAATGTAAGCACTACAGTGTATGCCGCAAAGCGAAACTTTTACAAGAGTATCAATAAGGGGGGAGCATGGACGATCAAATATACGGGAGCTACAACGCCCCAGGTAATCATGCGCGTAGCGAAAGCAAACAGTTCCGTAGTTTATCTATACCAGGATAACGGCACGTTGCGGCGAAGTACAACAGGCGGGGATTCCTGGAGTGATATAACTGCAAATCTTCCTGCTAATGTTTATCTCTCAGATATCGGTTTTGATCCTGATGCTGCCACGTGGGTTTATATAACCTGTTATGGAAATATTGCTGATAAAAAAGTGTTCAGAAGTACTGATGGCGGCGTGACGTTTTCTACAAATTTTTCTTCAGGCTTGCCAAACGTTGATATTCGTTGCATAAAAGTAGTAGGAGGGGTTTCCAACGAAGTTTATGTAGGTACGGATGTCGGAGTGTTTTACCGCAATGATAATATAGGGCATTGGGTTAACTTCAGTAATGGTCTGCCCGTTGTTCAGGTGAATAGTATTTATATAAATCCAACTTACCAGACGATCAGTGTTGGAACATTTGGTCGTGGCATCTGGACGAGTCCGTTGTATGGTGGTGCAGGATGTCCGGTCAACATCTCTTTAGTAAGTAGTTATGTATACCGCAATGTATTTTCTGCTTCCGGCACTATTACAAGCACCGGAACCATCATTGGCGATGTAAATTCCAACATTAAATTTTCTGCGGCGAATGTTGTTTTATCGCCCGGATTTATTGCGCAGCAAAACAGTAATTTTCGTGCGGTGCCCGAGGGTTGTAATCCTCAGCCGGAGATTTTGAAAACAGGTGCTACAACAGCAGATAGTTCAGTTATCAAGACAAATCAATTAACTGTGCCGGTGGCTCCGTTAAAGCAAAATGCGCAGAAGGGAAATAAAATTGTGTCTGGCGGTAAGATAAAAAAAGATTAGGGTGCGTCCGGTAGCAGAGTTTCTTCCGACACTCACTTACGGTCGCGCACTTCCTTTCCTTGCAAACGGCGTTATTTATTGCTTTGTGTTTTTGATGTCAATAGGATATCGTTTATCCCAGGCCGTTAGTTCTGTTAAGAATCGATGCCTACACATACCGGGGCTGACCAAAAAGGGGTGTTCATTATTCACATCTGTCAATAAATAAAAAGAGAGTCGACTATGACATCGGCTCTCTGGTTTGTAACTTTAGTTTGCGTAAAAAAATTACAATGGCTAAGTTAAAAACTTCTGTTCACTTTAAGCGGTACAATCCTTCAGAAAATCTTCTTCTTCCCACAAATCTTAGTGAAATCATAGGCCGAAACGACCTGGTGCGTGTAGTCAGCGACATGGTTGATCGCTGGGATATCTCGGGTTTAATCAATCAATATTCTGGTGCAGGTACAAGTTCGTACCATCCGAGGATGTTATTAAAAGTATTGTTGTATGCTTATGCCTGTAAGGTTTTCACGGGGCGTAAAATTGCCCGGGCGCTTCGCACCGACATTCACTTCATGTGGATTGCTGCTAACAACCGACCGAACTTCAGAACGATAAATAATTTTCGCAGCGGCCGTGCCAAACATACGATTGAAAGTTTATTTACAGAGATGCTGAAGTGTTTGCTGGAAGATAAATACGTCACGATGGAAAACTACTTCTGCGATGGGTCTACCTTCCTTTCTAATGGCAATCCGAATAAAATAATCTGGAAGAATAGTGCCAGGAAGTTTAAGGCTATAGCGGAAGAAAAATGTGTTGAACTGTTTAAACAAATAGATGAATTAAATGCGGCCGAAGACAAGCAATATGGCGAGTGTGATTTGGAAGAGACGGGTGAGCAATCATCAGATTGTGAGGAAAAGAAGATGGAAGAAAGGACAAAACGGTTTAATGCCTTAATCGAAAACACCACCAATGCAAAAACCAAAAAGCAAGCGGTGAGTTTGAAAAAAAAATTGCACAAGCAACAGGAAAAGATCAGTAAATACAATGACCAAATTGCTACAGCCGGCGAACGTAGTGGATTTAATACTACTGATACGGAAGCCACCGGCATGAGGATGAAAGACGGCCGCTTGATGGCTGCTTATAATATCCTGGCTGGTTGCGAGAACCAAATGATTGTAAACTGCAGCGTACATCAAAATACTAATGATGCAACATGTTTTAAAGATCATATCGAACAACTTGAAAAAGTTAGTCCGGTAATGCCAAAAAATATTGTGGCTGATAGCGTTTATGGCACCGAAGAAAATTTTGAATTGCTTGAAAATAAACAAATCAATAATTATTTAAAATATCCATCGCTTCACAAGGAAGAAAAACCAAAATACAAACCTGAGCCTTATTCGGCAGCAACATTTATTTATAATGCTGCCAATGATACATACCAATGTCCAAATGATAAAACGCTGAGGTTTATTACAGAACAGCTAAGTGAAAAAAAGAAAAGTGGTCACCAGGCGAGCATTAAAAAATATCGCTGCGATGATTGCAGTGGTTGTCCATTTTATAAAGAATGTTGCGGAGATCAAGAGCTCGCTAATCGTGAACTTAAGATTAATCAAAAACTGGATCAATATAAAAAACAGGCGGCACAAAATTTACGAAGTCCTGTTGGATGGCGTCTTCGAAAGCAACGAAATATTGAAAGTGAAAGTTGCTTTGGTGATATAAAAGAAAACATGGGCATACGCCGATGTCATTTGCGTGGAGTCGATAAAGTAAAAGCAGACTTTAATATAATATGCATGGCACATAATCTGAGAAAAATCCATCTACTGAAGCAAAAAGTGGCCTAAAAAAAGAAAAAAACATGGGGTAAAATCCTATTCGGATCTATTGGCTGTATTACAACAAAATCGGAAACAAAAAATTAGAAAAGCGAAAGATCCTGAATAAATTGAATGGAAGCAGAGTCAAACCTTTTTGGTCAGCCCCGCAGAACCAGGTCGGGGTCGTTTTTCTACCGACATAGCGCTCCTCTGGAGCGCACACTGTACGTCGGTGATTATGTTATAGTGCTCCTCTCGACTACATAACCACATCTGGTTTTTTTTCTACCGACATAGCGCTGCTCTGGAGCGCACACTGTACGTCAGTGATTGTGTTATAGTGCTCCTCTCGACTACATAATCACATCTGGTTTTTTTTCTACCGACATAGCGCTGCTGTGGAGTGCACACGGAAAATCGGTGATTGTGTTACAGTGCTCCTCTCGACTACATAACTACATCTGGTTTTTTTTCTACCGACATAGCGCTGCTGTGGAGCGCACACGTAAAATCGGTGATTGTGTTATAGTTTGTAGACATTGGTGATGGAGAATGCTCCGGTCCAGAGGACCGGTATGTCGGTAGAACACAATGCTGAATGTATATTTCCGCTCCAGAGGAGCGGTATATGTGGCGGGAGTCTGAGAGATTGCTTCATCATCGGCCGGCATTAACCAGTTGCTTCACAATGACGATAGAATATGGTTGTAAAATTATTTAGTCTATATACTCCTGTTCACATCAAAATGCTCTAACTCTCTCGCAACGGCATTTAAAAAAGTCGACCCAAGCGCACCATCAATAATACGGTGATCATAACTTAAAGAAATATACATCATGTGACGTATCGCGATACTATCGCCCTGTGCTGTTTCGATAACAACCGGCCGTTTTTTAATCGCACCTACAGCCATGATAGCCACTTGTGGCTGATTGATTATTGGTGTTCCCATGATAGAACCAAATGTTCCAACATTGGTTAAGGTGAAAGTTCCTCCTGAAGTATCATCCGCTTTTAGTTTGCCATTCCGTGCTGCATTTGCAAGACCATTCACCTGTCGGGTAAGTCCTACAAGATTGAGCTGGTCTGCGCCGCGGATAACCGGAACAATCAGATTGCCGGAAGGTAAAGCTGCAGCCATGCCGATGTTGATGTCTTTGCGGATAATTATCTTATCGCCATCCACACTGCTGTTGAGCCATGGATATTTCTTAATGCATTTTACTATTGCTTCAATAAAAAGCGGTGTGAATGTTATTTTTTCGCCTTCGCGTTTTTCAAAATCTTTTTTCATGCGCTCGCGCCAGAGGACAAGATTCGTTACATCGCATTCTGCAAAGCTCGTGACATGCGCGCTTGTATGAACACTGTCAACCATATGCTTCGATATGAGCTTGCGCATGCGATCCATTTCGATGATCTCTACATTCCCGCTGTAGGTGACTGGCAAAGATTGCTGACGTTCCTGGCCAGACGAAGCACGGATCTGTTCTTCGTTCATCACAGTAACCTGGCGACTTTCATGTTGTTGCGCGTTATTATTCTGGTGAGTGTGCTGTTGTTGTTGTGTTTTATCACCACCTGCATTTCTATGTTGCAGGTATTGAAGTATATCTTTTTTGCTAACCCTTCCATCCTGGCCGGTGCCAGGGATCTTTTCAAGTTCAGCCATTCCCACGCCTTCACTGGCCGCAATATTCATGACCAAGGGTGAATAAAACCGCGGTGCATTGTTTTGATTATTATTCAGGTTTGTTGCAGGCTGGTAAGGCACTTCTTCCACGATCTTAGCTTCCTCATATTCATTGCGTGGCTGTACCGGTGCAGCTGGCCTGTTAGGCATATCCGGCATTGTGGAATTACTCGTTGATTCTTGTTTGATACGTGCTATCACAGTCCCGATCGGTACCACATCATTTTCCTTAAATAAAATTTCTTCTATAATCCCTTCTGCAGTGGAAGGCACTTCGCTATCTACTTTATCGGTGGCAATTTCGAGCACCGTTTCGTCCTGTTTCACTGAATCCCCCGGCTGCTTATGCCACTTAAGAATTGTGGCTTCCATAATACTTTCACCCAGCTTTGGCATAATTAAATCAACACTTGCCATGTTTAAAATCGTTTAGAGCCAAAGGTAAGGGATTCGTTGGTTTAAGTTGTTCGTTAAAGACGTTGAATACGTTGAAGGTCGTAGGGTCAGCCCGCAAGGCTGACTTTCAATTCAGAACGCCCGGCTGACGGTAGGGTCAGCCCGCTCATAGAGTCCTGTGGACAAGGCTGACCTATTGGTTGAAAACATCCATCGTTGCATCCTACCATATTTTGACCCTGCTTCATTCATTTCCCAAAATAAACTTCCTCAGCTCGTTCAATGCACTCATGGCAGTAAGCTGTATGTTCCTGTTCCGATCGAAGCGGAAAAATAATTTAATCGCCTTTGTTGCTTTTCTATCACCGACTGCAACCCAAACTGTACCAACCGGCTTGTCTGGTGTACCGCCATCCGGTCCCATGATTCCGGAGACAGCAATGCCATAATCTGCCTTCGTTTGCTTCATCAAACCGGTATGCATTTCAGTAACGGTTTGTTCGCTGACTGCTCCGTGTGTAGTCAGCGTTTCATTTTTTACAAACAACAATGATTCTTTTACATCATACGAATAGGCCACAACGCTTCCCTGGTAGAACGCAGATGACCCAGGCATTTGTGTAAGTAGGTGAGCAATATACCCACCGGTACAACTTTCTGCTGTAGCCATCGTTGTATCCCTCGACAACAATAATTTCCCGACAACCTTTTGCATTGGTTCATCTTCATTTGTAACCAGGTATTCGTTTACAATTTCCTGAAGCCTTGAAAATTTTTCATCAAGAACTGTTGTAATTTTTTCTTCATCGAAACTGCTTGCTGATAATCTTAGACGCACCATGCCATAATCAGGAAGGTAGGCGAGGGAAATATCTTTTGGTAAATCGCTTTCGAAATCTTCAAGCATATCTGCAAGCGTTGATTCACCAACTGATGCGGTAAGTAACGTGCGATGAAGAATAGCTGGCAATTCAAATCTTGCCTGCAGCATTGGTATTACAGTTGTCTCCATCATGCCTTTCATTTCATGTGGTACTCCGGGCATACTGACATAGATCTTCCCGTTTTTTTCAAACCACATTCCTGGTGCGGTGCCCCGTGCATTCTGAATTACTGTGCAACAGTCCGGAACTTCGGCCTGCTTCAGGTTTCGCTCGATCATGGGGCGCTTTAATACGACTTCAAAAATCTGTTTTACATTTTTTAATGCGCCAGGGTCAACGATCATTTTTCCACCGAAATAATCACATAACAATGGCTTTGTGATGTCGTCTGCTGTCGGACCAAGTCCGCCGGTAAGTAAAATAATATCTGCTCTTTCAGACTCTTCGTCGAGTGCTGAAACGATCTCTTTATATTTATCACCAACTGCTACACGCCGCCTCACATGAATTCCTGCTTTGTTTAGCTCAGTTGCCATCCACGCACTGTTTGTATCAATTACCTGCCCGATGAGTAATTCATCTCCAATCGTTATGATCGAAGCTTCGGTTGCCTTTCCCATGAAAAAACTAATTTTAATACAATATTACTACATATGCGAAGAGGCCTGCTTGTAATGTTTTTGTTTTCTTCATTTGTTTTAAGATCGCAGGATCTGAGACAAAAACTTGATGCTGCAATTTCAAAAATGGAAGCTGATGAGCAGTTTACGCATGCCCTCATTTCGTTTCATGTTGAAGAAGCAAAGGGCGGAACAGCAGTCTATGATAAGAATGGAAATGCAGGACTGGCTCCGGCTAGTTGTCAGAAACTGGTGACGAGCGTCGCTGCGTTTGAACTTCTTGGTAAAACATTTTCCTATACGACCTCACTGTACGCTTCTGGAAAAATTGTGAATGGAATTCTGAACGGTGATCTTTATGTCAAAGGTTCCGGCGATCCCACATTTGGTAGCTGGAGATATAATGTTACAAAAGAAAATGTTGTACTCAGAAAATTTACTGAAGCCTTGAATGCCGCTGGCATAAAGGGTTTGACGGGAAAGATTTATTCTGATCAGCAGGGGTGGACAAATGCAATACCAGATGGCTGGATATGGCAGGATGTTGGCAATTATTATGGTGCTGCTGCTTATGGGTTGAACTGGCGGGAAAATCAATATGACCTGTTACTCACTTCCGGAAATACAATTGGCGATACTGTAAAAATATCCGGTGTTAAACCATTGATGTATAACATGCGGTTCAGATCGGAATTGCGAACAACACCCGAAGGTGAAGGAAAAGATGCCTATATATATTTACCTGTTGGCAGCGATGTTACAACAATTAAAGGGACGATAGGAATAAATAAGAATGATCTGGCTGTTTCCGGTTCTATGATTGATCCGGCAAACCAATTTTCCAAAACATTACTTGCAAAACTATCCGCGAAAACTTTTGATCTTAATAGTTCACCAGTACTTGAGAAGCCGGTTCCATTAAACACTATGCTTATTGCTGCTCATATTTCGCCACAATTGGATAGTATTAATTATTTTTTTCTGAAACGTAGCGTCAACCTTTATGGAGAAGCCTTTGTAAAAACAATTTGTAAAAAAGAATACGGTTATGCTTCTACAGATAGCGGTGTTGCAATAATCCGCCGGTTTTGGCAGCGGAATGGTATCGAGGCTTCTGCATTGAATATCATTGACGGTAGTGGACTTTCTCCCGGTAACCGTGTTACAACCAAAGCGCTGGTAAAAATTTTAGCTTACGCAAAAAACAAACCGTGGTTTAAAGTGTTTGAAGAAGCTCTGCCGGAGATACATGATATAAAAATGAAGGACGGTTATATTAATTGTGTACGGTCTTTCAGCGGTTATATTACCTCGAAGTCAGGAAAAGAATATATCTTTTCGTTTATTGTAAATAATTTCGATGGTAGTGCACACGACGTTAGTCAGAAAATGTGGAAGGTTCTTGATATTCTAAAACTCTAAACTAAAATCCCAATTCCATCCCGATAGCTATCGGGACTAAATTCGAAAATCAACCCTAATTCCAAAATCAATCCCAAATTCCAAACTCCAAACTCCAAACTCCAAATTTGCCTTATGGTTCAGAATTACAAAAATCACATTCGCCTGGTTCCGTTGTTTCATTACTTCGGTTATCTTCTTGTGCTGACAACGCTTGCAGTATCTGTATGGAACTTGATCCGTGCAATACATCACCACACGGATATTTATATTTCAGCGCTGATTGTCGGTTTATCAATTGCAGTTTTATTACTGATGTATTACAGCCGTGAATTCGCGCTTCGGGCACAGGATCGTGCGATACGCGCGGAAGAAAATTTCAGGCATTTTATTTTAACCGGGAAACCATTTGACAGTAGCCTCACACGTTCACAGATCATCGCGCTGCGTTTTGCAAGCGACGCTGAAATGCCTGCCCTTGCTGTTCGCGCAGTAAATGAAAAACTTGCTTCAAAAGATATTAAGAAAGCTATTGTGAACTGGAGAGGGGATTATCATAGGGTTTAGATAAGGGACTAGGAACTAGGGACTAGTGACTAGTGAAGTCTCCAGCGCAGCAACTTTTTGTTAGAATTTCATGCTAATACTTCTTAATAAAGAGATTAGTTAACTATTAAAATATTTTAATAATTTCTCCCGTAGCTGCTCCGGCATGCTTGCCCGCTTCATCGTCTTCGCTTCAATAAAATAAAGCGTCGTCTCGCCGGTGGTAAGCAATTTATTTTCTTCATTAAATATTTCGCTGTGAAAAACGATCTTATGATGCAGTGGTAATTCTTTCAATGTTGTCCTGATCGTTAGCAGATCATCATATTTTGCAGGCCGATGAAAATGTGTGTGCAGATCAACAACCGGCATGATCACACCCATCGCTTCGATCTCTTTGTATGTAAAGCCTAATTCACGGATTGCCTCAGTTCTTCCTATTTCGAAGAACTGTGCGAAGTTTCCATAATACACCATACCCATCTGGTCGGTGAGTGCATAATGCACGCGAATCGTTGTGGTGGTTGAATACAATCCTTTATTTTTTTATAATCTTATTTACCGATAGCTGAATCAACACTGATCTTACCAGGTCCGCAAATCAGCAATACAATATAACCTGTTAGAAATAGTTCTGCAAGTTGTGCTTTGCCCAGATAATCTTTTTCATTTGCTATAAAGATGATGACCACCATATTGATGATAAGCGGAATACATGCGAGTCTTGTAAACATGCCCAGCAACAAAAACATTGAACAAAAAAATTCGGCAAATACACAAAGCGCAAGCGATATTGTTTTTCCAAGTCCCATGAAATTGATAAAGTTTGATTGCAGCTCGCTGAAGTGAACAAGCTTGGAATAACCGGCGTTCAACATCAGGATACCCACAGCCAGCCTAAGTATCAGCATGCCTGCATTAATTGCGCCTGCACTGTATCTTGCAGAAAAGAGTTTTTTCATAATTGAATTTTAATATACTGTTAACGTAGAATGATGCAATTTAAAGCGTTTCTATTTAATCATTAGAAATGGAATGGTGTTTGTACTTTTGCGCAACAACTTTTTGTTTGGTGTTCACACCCACACTAACCCTAAATCAAAACAGTTAATGAAGCTATCTCTTCTTTCCCTCATTTTTTCTATCATAATCATACCAGCTTTTTCCCAACCCAATTTTAATGTTACTGATCCTGAAAAAAACTTCAAAGAAGCAAAGGAGTTTTTTTTGAAAGAGCAGTATAGCCTTTCATACCCGCTGTTGCGTGAACTAAAGCATGAACATAGCAACGATACAAAGGCAAGACGCACATACCTGATGCAGGATGTGGACTACTATTATATCGTTTGCGGATTAAAGCTTGAGCAGGAAACTGCAGAAGACCAGGCGAAATCATTTGTGGAAGTTGCCAACAACGAACCACGGCAACAAATGATGAGCTATCATCTCGCTAAATATTATTTTTCAAAAAATGATTTTGAAAATGCCGTGACCTATTATGAAAGGGCGGGCTATGATAACCTAAGCAACGAAGAAATTGCTGATGCTAAATTTGAAAAAGCCTACAGCCTGTTCAATCTTAAACAATTTGAAGCGGCCAAACCTTTATTCAATGAGATACACCAGCTTCCAAAAAATAAATACTACATCCCTGCCAATTATTATTATGGATTTATAAGTTACCGGGACAGGCAATATGCAGAGGCGCTTAAATCATTTAAACTGGTAGAAAACGAAGAAGAATACAAAGGAGTTGTTCCATATTACATTACTGAGATCTATTATTTCCAGGGTAAAAAAGATGAAGCCTTGCGTTATGGTGAATCTGCATTGAGCAAAGGCGGTTTGTATTATGAGAAAGATATCAATTTGCTGATCGGGCAAATTTATTTTGAACGTAAAAATTTCAGTAAGGCGCTTCCGTTGTTGGAAGCGTATGTCAACAACACGGATAAGGTAACCAAAGAGATCATGTATGAGCTTAGCTACTGTTACTACCAGGCGAATCAGCTGCAAAAAGCTATTGAAGGCTTCAAACAACTGAGTAATGAACAGGATTCACTGGGACAAAATTCCATGTATCTTCTTGGTGATTGTTATTTAAAGACTGGTCAGAAAGCCAATGCCCGTACGGCTTTCCAATATTGCGCACAAAACAGCAGCAACAAGCAGCAGCAGGAAATTTCACGTTTTAATTATGCAAAACTTTCATATGAATTAGGATACCCTGATATTGCTTTATCCGAAATGCAGAAGTTCCTGAACAACTATCCGCGTTCACCATATGAAACCGAAGCCAAAGAAATAATGGTCGCTTTGCTTGCAAACAGTAATGATTATAACGGTGCAATGGAGATCTATGAAACGTTTGATAAGCCTACGCCGGCCATGCAGAAACTTTACCCTAAAATATTATATGGCAAAGCGACAGAATATTTCAACGATGGGCAATTAGATCGTGCAGATGATCTTTTTAATCGTGTAATAAAAAATCCAAATGCAGGAACGATTGCCCACTTCGCGCAATTCTGGCGCGGCGAGATCGCTTACCGCAAGGGTGATTATGATGGTGCGGTTCGCGGCATGACAGCCTACATGGAAGAAGGAGGTTTCCAGGGCGAAGCAAATCCCGCAGATGCCAAATATGTTTTAGGTTATGCTTTTCTCAAAAAAGAAAATTATAAACAAGCGATCAGTTATTTTGAGCAGCTAGGCCGCACCGTTAGTTCCACTACAGCGCCACTTGCACAGGATGCTTACATCAGAACTGCCGATGCATATTTCATGACAAGAGATTATGCTAAGGCAAGATCAATGTATGATGCGGTCATCAATGCTGCGCTTTCACAGAGTGATTATGCGATGTACCAGAAAGCAATGATTGCAGGGATTAGCAGTCCTTCGGAGAAAGTTACAACATTGAATAATCTTGCTTCTCAATATCCTTCGAGCGAACTTGTAGGTGATGTGAATATGGAAATCGCGAATACCTACATGGCGCAGGAGAGATTTCGTGATGCAGTTCCTTATCTGAATAAAATTCTGGCTTCGCCAAAAGCTACCGGTTTATATCCCAGAGCGCTTCTCAAACTCGGTCTTGCTTATTATAATATGAACAACAATAATGAAGCATTGGCGAATTACCAGAAGCTCGTTAAGCAATATCCATCATCGCCTGAAGCAGATGAAGCACTCGAGAATTTGAAAAATGTTTATGTTGAAGAAGGCAGGCCAAATGATTACGTTGATTTCGTTCGTTCAACAGGAAAAAATATAAGTGTAAGTGAAGCGGATTCGCTGACATATAATGCCGCTGAACTGAAGTATACAAATGGTGATTGCAGCGGTGCTATCGCTGGTTTCAATAATTATTTAGGTAAATATCCAACAGGCTCATTTGCGATCCAGGCTTACTTTTTACGCAGCGAATGTTATCTTAAATCGAAAGACTTCGCAAATGCAGTAACAGGTTATGAAGCAGTATTGGCGCAGGGTAGCAGCCGTTACGCTGAACGTGCTGCGCTGCAGGCATCGAGGATTTATTATTTCGAAACGAAAGATTATCAGAAAGCAAAAGCGGCATTTACCAGATTACGTGAGATAGCAACCACACAGGAAAACCAGATGGAAGCACTTCGTGGTCTTGTGCGTTCTTATTATCAGCTGCAGGATTATACAGAGGCAAATGTTGCTGCTAAAGAATTGTTGACTCGTAAAGGATTAAGCACAGATGATAAAGCAATTGCAAATTTGGTTCTTGGTAAATCAATGGAGGTGAATAACGATCCAGATCAGGCGCTTGCTGCATTCCGGGCTGTGGCTGCGATCAACAAAGCTGCATGGGGCGCTGAGGCCCGCTATGAAATTGCAAACATTTTATTTAAGCAAAACAGTCTTGCTGCTGCCGAAAAAGCAGCACTTGAGGTTATCCGTGTAACATCATCATATGATTTGTGGGTTACAAAAGCATACATCCTGCTTGGTGATATTTACATGCAGCAAAAAGATTATTTCAATGCGAAGGCAACATATCAGAGCGTAGCGGATAATTCAACGATACCGGAGGTTAAGACAGAGGCGCAGCAGAAACTGGCCAAAGCTATTGAAGCAGAGAAGGCGGCGTCGAAGGTGCAATAAACCATTTAAGGTGTAGGGTCAGACGGTCCTCAGGACCCTGTGAGCAGTCTGACATACGTGGAAATTTTTAAATAACTCAATTCTTATAAATGAATAAAATTTTTGTTTCGAATACAAGAGTATTTATGCTGATGTTCTGTGCGATGATGTTTCAAACGAAATTGTTTGCACAGCGGGATACGGTGAGAAAGCAGCAGACAATTGATATTACATCTTCCTACAAACCGGTTTTGCGCAATGCAGTGAAGATCAATCTTTCTGCAAGCCCGATCACTGCTGATACTACACGTCCAAGACTTACTTACGATATTCCTGCGCAGAATCTCTTCTTTTCATATCAGCCTATTTCGTTGAAACCATTGGCTTTAACACTGGATACTGCACTGGCATTGGGTTTAAGGAATTATATAAAAGTTGGTTTTGGTAATTTCTCCACTCCATATGTAAATGCGGGATTCAGTTTCGGCGACGGAAAATCATCGTTGCTCAATGTTTATGCAGATTATATTTCTTCAAAAGGAAAAATACAAAACCAGGATTTCAACGAGTTTAATGTAAAAGGACTTGGCAGTTATTTTACAAAAGGAAACGAGATCTATGCAGGTGCGGGTATCAGCAGCCGTACATATCACCAATATGGCTACGATCATAATCTATTCGGATTTGATAAAGGTGTAATCAAAAATGCTTTCCAGGATATTACACTAAGTGGGGGTGTGCGTAATACTGTTGTAAATAATTTTCGCTTTAGTTATGATCCGCATATAGAGGCTCATATTTTTAGTCGCGGTAATTATACCAGCGAAAGTACACTCATGCTTGATCTTCCATTTGAAGTAAAAGTTGGAGAAGCATTTTCGCTGAAAGCTTCTGCCAAAGCGGATGTTACCAGTTTTTCAAACAAAGTAATTACTACGGGTAATAACAAAATCACAAACAATCTTTTTTCTGTAACGCCTAACCTTGTTATATCAACAGATAAATTTCATCTCAACGCAGGAATCAATCCAACATGGGATAATGGGCAGTTCACCATGTTACCTAACATCTATGGTGAAGCGCAGTTGCAGCATAATGTAATGATGATACAGGCTGGATGGACAGGCAGGTTTATCAAGAACACACATCGTAGTCTGAGTTTGCTTAATCCTTACATGCAGGATCCGATGTTCCTGATAAATACAAAAGAGATGCAGTTCTTTGGTGGCGTGAAAGCTACTGTGGGCAAGCATCTTAATTTCAATGCAAAGGCGGCATATATCACTTATAACAACATGCCGCTATTCGTTAATGATTTTGATGATGGAAAAAGTTTCGTTATAAGCAATGAAGCGACTTTACATAATTTCCAGATTCATGGTGATGCAAGTGTGATCAGTCAGGATAAGTTTACAATCACTGCGGCTGTGGATCTGAACAACTATGGTGGCACCACAACTAACAAAGAACCATGGCATCTCGTGCCTGTTGATCTTACCGGCTCTTTCCGCTGGAATGCTTTTCAACAGGTGTTGATCAAAGGTGACATCCATACATTTACCGGAAGCAAAGCTTTGCTGAAGAATGGTTCTGTAAAGGATTTGAAAGGCGGTACTGATCTTAGTGCCGGAGCTGAATTCAGGGTTAATGAAAATTTCCGTGCGTGGGCCGATCTGAATAATATTCTTAACAGCAAATATGAAAGGTGGAATAATTATCCGGTGTATGGGTTCCAGGTGATGGGAGGGATAATTTATAACTTTTAGATTTTTTGCCTTCGGCAAGATGGAACACTGATTTTTTGATTTTGCCTTCGGCAAAGAAAAAAACGGAACACAAGTTTTTGATTTGCCTTCGGCAAAGAAAAAACGGAACACAGATTATTATGATCCCGCACGTGCGGGATGATTGGTTATGTTTATTTGCCTTCGGCAATAAGCAATGCAACATAGATTTTCAGGATCGGGCACGTGAGGATGATTGATTATGTTTTTTTGCCTTCGGCATAGGTGTTTGCCTTCGGCAAATGAAGAATGGAACGCAGATTTTCATGATCATTATGATTGGTTATGTTTTTTGCCTTCGGCAAATGAAAAACGGAACACAGATTTTCATGATCCCGCACGTGCGGGATGATTAGTTATGTTTTTTTTCCTTCCGCAAATGAAGAAGGTAACAGGAGCATTCATCTTAATCAATCATCCCGCACGTGCGGCATCATAACAATCAGCGTTCCATCAAAGCAGTCTGCCAAAACACGCTTATCTTGCAGCCGCAAATGTTATCGTTAGTCACCAGATATTTAATTCAGAGAAGAAACTGCGTTCTTCCTTGCATAGGCGAGTTTAGTATTGAGCGGAGATCGGCGGTTTCAGATGTCCCCCATAAGGCTGTATTACCACCGGTGAATGAAATTATTTTCACTCCGGCAACTGATTTGGAACCTTCAAAAGAGTTGATCTGCTACATTGCCAGGGAGAAAAAACTGGATGAAGAAACTGCGGAAATTTACCTGAAAAATTATTGCGAGGAATGGACGAACACTGTTTTACGCGGCGGGAAAGTACACTTCAAAACTTTTGGTACACTTGAAAAAAGCCCGGTAGGTAAAATTTATTTCAGACCTGAAAGACAGTTGTCATCATTCTTTCAGCCCGTACATGCAGAACTGGTGATGCGCGAGGATGTTGACCATCCCGTACTAGTTGGAGATAAGGAAACTTCTGCTTCGCAGATGGTTGAATATTTTAATGAAGAAGACGAAGAGGAAAATTCATCAAACCGAACTGTCTACATAATTTCAGCTATTCTTTTTTTAATCGCAGCTGCGGCGATCGTATGGCAATTTTATGTGAATGGAATTTCAATGGCGAGCACAGGTAACAGTATGCATGTTGAACCAGCGAGTTTCGATACAAGAAATATTTCCCGCGACGCTAAATAGCTATTCTACTTCCGTTGGTGAAGGATCAAACACCAGCGGACCACCAACCCCGAATAAGCGTAAAGCAAGTTCCTGTCCTGCACCTTTTGCAGATTTAAATAACATGCGTTGAGGTGGAACAACCTGTGTTCCTGATCCCGTGCGGACCGAAAAATAAGCTTCATACTTATCTTTCTTTTTGTCGAAAATAATATCTGCAAGAAGACTGTTGTCATCCGGATCGTTTGTGAAACTTATCCTGCAATCTTTCAGGTCATCAATAACATCATCTACTACATCATCATTAAGTCCGCTGACATTCAGTTTCATTTTAATTTTTAAACCTGAAAATGGAATGAGCTGCGGATAAGTTTGATACAGATAGGATATCATGCTGTTCCGCTCTGTGGTTTTGCCTGCATCATCATAATTTTTTGCGAGACCTTCATACAACCTGCCCAGGAATAATTTTTCATGGGCAGTATCCAGCAGGCTGTTGTACAGGATATCTTCCAGTATCTCGCGGCTTTTAGACTCGTTGCCGTTACGATAAATAAGATTCCCATAAAATAATTTCATGTATCGTTTTATAACTGGCCGCGGATCTTCTTCCATTTTCTGTTTATAGAGCTTTGTGAAATATGCAGGACTGATATCTTTAATCACATTCCAGATTTCATCAAAGCCAATTACGTTTTCACTGCTGAATAAAGTATAGATAACGTTCTGCCGCTCCGGGTTTCCTGCGAACTGGCTCACTATGGCAAAGCGCAGAAGGAAAGTTTCGCCATTTAATTTGCTGATCTCAAGAATATCAGATGGGGAATACCACCAACCCGGGTTGAAGAATTTAATGCGTTCTATTTTATGGTTCAGCAACATCAGTTTAATAACGGTTACAGCAAAATCATATTGAGCAGCACCGAGTGTTGTGCCAAGATGAAGCTCTTTAAACTGTGCAGCTTTATCAATAGCAATCTCCGCGCTATCGACTTGTCCATTATACAAATAACTTCTTGCAAGGGCAATGTTGTACCAGCCAAAACCAGGCGTAGAGCCATTTGCAGTAATAATTTGCTGTGCAGTTTGTATACCAAGGGTTGAATGACCTGCATTGACATATAAAGTCGGAAGAAAGTAATAAGCTTCGATCAAACGTTTGTCGAATGCAAACTTATCCTTTTCAAAATTTTCAATTGCATCACTGAACCTTCCAAGTGTATTTTGAAAATGAGCATAGTTATTATAAGAGATCATACCTGTATTCATCAGGTAATTATAATAGTAAGCGGTAGAATCAATATTCTGTAAATAATTATGAATGATGGCAAGATAGAAATACGCTGAATTATCGCCTTCAGCAATGGCATCGTATAAATGATTCAATGCCATGGTCTCATTTTCCTGCACCGTTTTTTTCAGAAAAGCATATTTACCGATATAGTAACGATTGCGATGAATGGTCCACGCTTCTTTGATATGATATTCCATGAAATCGACCGGCAGATTCCAGCTCCTGATTTTTTCTAAAACCCATATAGCGGAATCCGCCTGCTCTACGTTTGAATAACTCTCATACAACGCAGCGCAGATCTGCCTTGCATCCTGTGCCCTTTGCGTATAGCTATCAGCTGCAAAGATCGAAGGGAAGTCTCTTCTGAAATCTTTTTCAAAAAGAAGAAAAGCTTTTTTTAATGGCTGAATACAATTCTTATAACCAAGATAATCTGCCGCACGGTCATATTTATACATGCCTTCGTAATAATGCCCGACGTAGTACGTGCTATCCAGCCTAAGGAATTCCCTGCTGCGCGGTAAAGCATCCTTATCAAATACCGATACGCCTAAACGCTTTGCTTCGATTTCATAACGTGCTTCTTCGTTTTGCGCTAAGCAGAAGTTTGAAAGAAACAACAGAAATAATATGATCAGATTACGTGGCATAAATGGTTTAAATCATTGTTGTTTTTTGTTTGTCAGACTGCCGTGTTGATACGGTTCCGTTAAGTTATAAGAAGTCAGACTGCCGTCTGACCCTCCGCGTCTGTCATTTTCGATTGCAAGTCAGACTGCCGTCTGACCCTACAACCTTCAACGTTTTCAACCTCTTCAACCTTTTAAACGTCTTGAACGTCTTCAACGATCTTCAACGGTTTTCAACGTTTTCTGCATACGATCCTTCGGAAACGGTTCAATTCGCCGCCACCAGTTTTAACTTCGACAACCGATCCATTTCACCGTGTACAATCGTCATAAGCGCTTTAGCTTTTGCTTCTTTGTTGCGATAAATTAACCGATGGTCCAACACCGGAAAGGCGAGATCCTGAATATCGTCTTCTATCACGAATGTTCTGCCATTTACCAGCGCATAAGCTTTAAGGCATTTTAAAAATGTAATGCCGCTTCTGGTTGAAGCGCCAAGACTGATATCCGGATTTTTTCTTGTACCCCAGATAATATTTCGTACTGCCGTCAATATTTCATCATGAATAAAAACATGTTCTGCCTGGTCCTGCAGGTGAAGTATTTCTTCCATGCCTAAAACTTGTTGAATATTTTTCAGGTTTGAATTAATCCCTAAATAATCACGGTAAATATTGAGTTCGGTTTCTTCATCAACATACCCGAAATATATTTTGATAAAAAAACGATCAAGCTGTGCAGCCGGAAGGGGATAGGTGCCTTCCATTTCCACCGGGTTTTGTGTAGCGATTGTGAAAAATAAATCCTGTAATCTGTAGGTTAACTCGCCCATGGTGATCTGGTTTTCTGCCATGCACTCAAGCAAAGCGGATTGTACTTTTGGTGATGCCCGATTAATCTCATCAGCAAGAAGGATGTTGCAGAACAAGGGTCCTTTTTTGAAAATGAATTCCTTTTTTACATCATCGAAAATGTGCGAGCCCAAAAGATCCATAGGCAAAAGATCAGGCGTAAACTGTATCCTTTTGAAGTTAACACTTTCCTGGTTTTGTGAACCGGATATGCTCTGCGCAAGGGTTTTGGCCATCACTGTCTTACCGGTTCCGGGATTATCTTCCATAAGAATATGTCCTTTTGCCAGCAACGCAGTTAATACAAACTTAATCTGGTTTCGTTTTCCTTTGATTACAGTTTCAATACTGTCTGTAAGCCGTTGGATATTCTGTAAAGCGGATTCGGTATTAACCTGTTGTTCCATGAGAAATTAATTTTTTGGTTTTGTATAAAAACTAAGCGTTCTGTAAAAGTTCAGGAATTTGCCGAACCTTTTTTTGAATGGGATTTTTGAGTTTACTGATTTAATAAACGAAGGATAAAATAACCGGATCGTTTTTTCTTCATAAGGCAGCAGTGGCATCGAAGAATATTTGGTTTTCAAATAAACCTGTGTAAACGTTGCCATCTCTGTTCCGAAATTTGCATCAACCTGTTGTTGTGCAAATTGCAGGGGGGTGAGTTCTTGCCTGTTGTAGCCAAGCTGGTTCATGAGATATGTAGCAGCCATATAACTCCAGTAAGCTTTGCTTTTGGCAGTATCGGCACGGTTTGCTTTCCATTTATAAAAAGCATAAATCAACGCTGGTAAACTAAATACCAGCAGAACAGTGCCACCGATTATCCCGAGTGTTATCCAGACAACTGTCCAAAGACTGAATGGATGTGTTTCTTTTTTTACTTCCTTCTTCTTTTCTTTTTCTTTTTCGGGATCGAGTATGCGCACTTCATCGATAGGAGCAGGCAAAGGTATTTTATTGCGGATGTCTTGCAGCTTATCGTTTTCACCCGGAGGCAAAGATTTAAATTGTTCTGAGAATGACAATGCGGTGATCTCCATGCCATTTTTTAATTCACTCATTGACACTGTTCCTGAGTCTCTTGTAACTGAGGCTATGGAAAGATCAAGATCCATTTTAAAAGGTTCAGGCACTTCAAAAACTTTATCGTGGTAGATCATTTTCTGCACTTCCATCTGCGCACGTTTTTTCGTCGTGTCGATGGATAGAAGTTTTCCATGTGCAACAAGATAAGCCGACTGCATATTAACCGGTGGCGTACCATCCGGTGCCGGTGCTTCCTGTTGTTCGGTAGAAGGAATCGTTGTGTCGAAATCGATCCATCCATAACCCGGAAAATAAACCTGCACCCAGGCATGAGCCTGGTCTTCGTAAAACCAATACCAGCCTTTATTTTTATCACTTCTGTCGACTGTAAGAAAGCCTGTTGCTATACGTGAGGGAATTCCAAGTGCCCGGAACATAAACAATGTTGCACCAGCGAAATATGCACAATAACCTTTTCGGTTTTCAAGCAGGAAATACGTTAGCTTGTTAGCGCTTGGTAATCCCGGAATGCCCGGGTTATCGGTGTATTTAAATAAGGGCTGTTTATTTTCATCCTCGCTTAAAAAATAATTGCGGATAGCAATCATTTTATCAATCGGTGTTGAAGCATCTTTAGTGATCTGGTTAGCCAGCATACGGATAGTATCATAAGCTTCACCTTTCGGCATGAAGGTGTAATAGTCCATGAACTTTTTATCTTCGCCGGGCCAGCCTGTAATTTGACGTAACTCGTTAAATCGAGCCTGCTGGAATTCTTCAAGTTGTGTATTGCCGGCAGGGTTATAAACAAAATAAGCGCTGTTGAGATCGCTCACATACATCTTCGCGCGATAAGCAGATTTAAATTGTTGCTTGTAATCTTTCTCAACAGCAATTGGCTGACAGAAAAAAGCAGTGCTTGGTGCAAGGAAATCATTTGGTGAAAGCAATGCCTTATAAACTTCTGTTGTAACCACTTTCCTCTTGAGAATTCCTTTTGCATTAACTAAAACAGAAGAATCTGATTTAGTAAAATATAATGGGATCTTCGATGGATCCGGCTTGAACAGATCAGGGGAAGGCATCGTACTGTCGATCTCAAACGTTTGTGTCAGCGTATCGAATTTTGTATAATAATCGTAAGTAAAATAAAGCGGGTTGGGATTTTCTGTTCCCGGAAAAAAGTTATCGAGCTTCGCAATGAACACCAGCTGCTTCGATTTTTTTCTTGAAGAGCCCATCCCCATCTGGTTGTTGTTGCTTACGCTTCCATCTTTATTTTGTTTGGTCATGCTTTGTTGCTGACCTTGCTGGCCCTCTTGTTCTTTACCGGCGCCACCGAATTGTTTTTCTATTGCTTTAAAATCCTGTGTAAAAAACAGCAAAAGCAACAACAATATAATGGTGGATACAACTCCGAAACCTATGAGTCGTTTGCCAATAAACCAGCTGAAGCTAGGTTCGTCTTCACTCATATTTCGAACTAACTCTGCAGCATAGACGATGTATAAGGCAAAAAGCAAAACAGGTGCAAAAGCGATCATCAGTTTAGCAGCAGTAATGTCAGTTGTTTTGCTAACGACAATCATTTGTATAACCAGAAGAAGTGCTGATAATATTATCGGGAAATACCGCAATCGCGCAAAGCCCCATCCAATCAGCCATCCAACGGTAAACAGGAACGAGAACATTATAAAATTAGTGTGTGCATAAAATGCTGAGAACTCTCCTGTGAATACGTTTCCTATTACTTTACCAACGATGTATAATACGAGTAGTAATGAAAGAAATGTGGGAATAAACCGAAAGCGATGATTGTAAAAAATGCAACCAGTGATTAATCCGAGGCTCAGAAATAGAGTGTGCCTTAACCATTGGTTGTTGAGCACCGTGTAATACTGGTTAATATGCCAGAGCATGTATCCGCCAACTACACATGCCGGCAGGATGAGTAACAGCAGTTGAGCATTTATCTTTTTCTGGCTATGTATTTTCTCAATCTTCATTTTTTCCTTTCAACTGTTTCGATCAGATAATTATCTTTTCACAATCTGTGTTATTGAGCAGCTTTAAAATAGCTTCTTCATTTTCGGTGATCTTTCTTTTTAGCGGTGATACATTCCACGCCAGTCGTAATTTATCCAGGCTGTGTGGTGAAGGTTTGATAAACATATATTGAAACCAGTCCTTGATTTTAAATCCATAGAACGCCCGGCTTAACTGTACAAAAATAATCACAAGGTCATGTCCTGCGCGTTCAAGAATTGGCTCAAGCTGTTTTACATTTGTTAAAGATGATACGCAAAGAACTGAGGCATCATCTTTCCGGAAATAGCTTTGGATATCGCGCTGGTTCTGCCATTCACATGTACTGATGGCATATTTTATTTTTTCCATAGCGCCGTCAACATTTCCCGTTCTCATTTCCTGGTCAGGAATGAATTTTATTTCAACATCCTGTTTGGAAAGCTGGCTGAATGCGTTCCATGTGACAGTTTTAAATAAATTGAGGAAAACGTTGTTGAAATCGTTGTAAAGATTTCCGCTGATGTCGTTATAAAACGAAGAATAAAAATATACGTGTGATGCATAAGGGTCGTTGGTTTCCGGGATGCGGATTACCAGTTCTTTATTTTTGGCGTAGATCTTCCATACGATCCGGCGTACGTCATCGTTGTTCTCGAAATTCTTATAATTCAGGAATTCTCCTTCCACTTTTCGGATCTGATCAATCCTGGTATTCGTTTCAACTGTTTTCTTCGGCTGAACTTTCAATTCTTCATAACTCTTGATATCAGGCTGAACGTAGAACTTATCGGCCGAAGGAATTTTGGTGGCAAATGAAAACAGCTGCAGCATATCTTCAAAATAGATAATGCTGTCTGAAACGTTGTACTCTTTAATATCAGGCAAAGGCCAGTAATAAACCCCGTTGATAGAAGTAGAGAAAAATTGTAGTTTTTGATTACGGTCAAGCAATGAAAATTTCGGAGAGATATTATTGTTGTCGTATTTGAGCCTGAGTCTGACAAATCCCATGAATGGGCGCAGAATAGGGTGGATATTAATCACGACTTCCTGTTTCTCTGAAAACTTTTTCTCTTTTGATGACGTAGTTATGCTGAATTTAACATGCCCGTTTTTTTTCTGCAAGAGAAAAATGAGATACGGGAATATTGTAGTGAGGAGTGAAAGAAGAAGCAGTGCGGCGATGAACCATAATGACATCTTGATAAATAAAGCTATGATAGCTGTGTAGGCTGTTTCAGGTAGCAGGTTTGTTTTCTGCATCCATCTCCAGGCAAGTAATAATGCTGTGAGAAGCATGATCAACTGGAAGCGGAAAGGGATGAAAAAGCTGGTGTATTGAAGTTTCTGTCGGAAAGAACTAAAATCCATTGACTTTATTTATTCGGCTAATTTAGAATAAAGAAAGATGAAAATAGTTATTACCTCTATACCAACAGCAGGGTATTTTGATTTTCTTTGCAGCCAAATGGCATTGAATGAGAATAATTTATGATAAGTGTCCGTCATGCGGAAGTGATAAGATCAGTTATGTCTTAACTGCAAAGGACAATACAGTTTCCGGTGAAAATTACGAAGTGTGGCAGTGCAATAATTGTACGCTCCGCTTTACCCAATCAATTCCATCGATCGACGAGATCGGTGCTTATTATAAATCCGAAGATTATATTTCACACAGCGACAGCAACAAAGGTTTTGTCAATTCGCTTTATCATAAGGTCAGAAAAATAACGCTTCGCGGAAAAAGAAATCTTGTACAACATTTTACAAAGAAAAAACAAGGTGTTATCCTGGATATTGGCGCCGGTACCGGTGCATTTCTTCATACAATGAAAGAAGCTGGCTGGAACGTTACGGGTCTTGAACCAGATGAAACCGCCAGGAACAATGCAAAGCAGAATTACGGATTAGAATTGCAGCAGCTTGATAGATTTGAGACCCTTAGTGCAAATTCGTTTGATGCGATCACGATGTGGCATGTGCTGGAGCATGTGCATGATCTGCACGGCTACATGAACAAAGTGAAATCAATTTTAAATGATAGCGGCAGGATATTTATTGCTTTCCAGCACAGTGGGATCCGAAGCTTGGAATTCACGTGACTTGAAGTCGCGGC
>JADMIO011683231.1_pt1 | contig 129227 bp, 113 predicted proteins | sample 8958161 | NCBI WGS metagenome assembly JADMIO01 (sample SAMN16585339, study PRJNA669376) | soil metagenome | isolation source: Crop rotation soil | place: USA: Cullars Rotation, Alabama | collected 2011
TATGGTGAAAGTTGGAACCTCTTACGTGCCGATCAGATTAAAACGAAAGGCCCAGTCTTTCGACTGAGCCTTTCGTTTTATTTGACCATGTTGGTATGATTTAAATTAATACGACTCACTATAGGGTCAGTGCGGCCGCGACTTCAAGTCACGTGAATTCCAAGCTTCGGATCCCACTGTGCTGGAAAGATCGCTGCAAGTCAACGCGGCCGCCTGCTCTGACCGCCAGCCAATTCCCCGGTGGAAGCTTCTTGACCCCCTCCAGCAAGGTGTTGGGCTCAGGACAATAAAACAAGGTGAGGTACGCAAGTATCCCTTCCCGCTCGACGCGCGGCTCAAATAAATTGGACGCGATCAGCGCCTTTACTTCGCTCGCGAACGCCACTCCGAGCGGCGTCCGGACGTAATACATCTGCTTTACGCCGAAATGGTCTCGGGCAAGGACGACCTGTCTAGCACGATGATCCACAATACAGACCGCAAACATCCCATTGAGCCGCCTGAACATGTCAAGACCGAACTCCTCATAGAGATGTGGCAGTACCTCAGTGTCGCTGTCTGTCGTGAACTGATGCCCACCCGCCTCTAACTCGGTCCGAAGCTCACGGTAATTGTAGATCTCGCCGTTGAGGAAGCACTCGACGCTGCCGTCCTCATTTCCGATTGGCTGATCACCTCGCGCTAGATCGACGATCGCAAGCCGGCGAAAGCCGATTTCACAGAACGCATTGCTGATACGCCCTTCGGAGTCTGGTCCACGGTGCTCGATGGCACTGACCATGCGCGTTACAATGTCGGAGGCCTGCAATGGACGCGTCCCAGTCCAAAAAACACCCGCTATTCCGCACATCGCGACTCCATCTCGGTGACTGCGTGATTCGCACCCAGCGGGTACCCCGCGACCGTGCTTGATCTAGCAGGGGTGGAATAGATCGCACGGCCTTGTCCGCTACCTTCTCCGCGAAGCTTCACCAAGCCATGCTTCGAGTAATGGCGGACATCCTGCTTCGCCAATTGGCAATACTCTTCAAAAATAGAGAGTGCAAATGTACTACCCAGTTCCGTTATTCGCGGAAAATCCTTTGTGTCCGCCTTTCGGCGGACAAAGATGCCCTTCATTCGATGAAGAATCCGATACATCCACAACCGGGGAACTGCACAACGTATCCGACCATGTTCCCAGTGAAAATACATGTAGGCCCATGACCGTCCCAGTTTTCTCGCGATCTCCTCGAAACCCTGATGTCCAAGCCTCGTCTCCGCGAAGTGATGCTCAAGAATGACATTGGGACGCCCGACACAGCGAAACCCGGCCGCGACGAGTTGATGCCAGAATAAAGCTTCGTCAAAGAACCCGAGGGCCCCCGGACCGAGTTCAGGATCAAACTGTGGGACGCGCGCCAGCACCGATTGCGCAAACGCCATATTCGCCCCGACGACCGTGCCCGGGCGATTCAAGTCAAGAATGTCTGTCGAGCCGACCCAGCCCCGTAACTCTCCTTTGAGCCACGGCCGTTCCAGATGTGATCCCAGGCGCACACCCCCCGCGACGGCATCGGCTTCATGATTCGCGATCGGCCGGCACATGCCGTCGATCCAGTTGTCCGGCACCCGAACGTCGTCGTCGGTGAACAAAAAGAAATTGCCACGCGCCTCGGCCATCCCGGTGTTGTAGGCGTAGCCTTTGCCCCGCCGCGGCTCGTGTACGTATCGTACAAGCATGTTCGGCAGTGCAACGGTTTCGGCAACGGACTGTGTGTGGTCCGACGACGCATTGTCCACCACCAATATTTCCGCTGGGAGGTCGGCTGGTATCGTACACTTGCCGATCGAGTCCAGCGTCTCTCGTAGGCTTTCCGCTCGATTGAACGTACAGATAATGATGGTCACGGCTGGCTGCATGGCGCGGGTGCTGTCTCGTGCGAATCCTCCAGCGGACGGTATCTTCTTGGGCGTTTCGATTCCGCCAGGTACTGCTCGTGGAATCCCAGAGATTGCACCGCTCTGATCTCCCATTCCAATGGATAAGAGCCAGCATCGCGGACACTCAACAACCGACGGCTGCAAAGCTCCGCGCGTAGCTGAACAACTTTTGCCGTGCAAAAGCGGACAACCATACGATGCCAGTGGTACGCAACATAACCATCTGACCGACCCATCCGCTCGGCGATGCTCAAGATACCTTCTCGGGTAAGTCGAGATGTATCGAAGTGATGCTCGACCGCAACGTCCAAGGCACTGCCTAGCCGGTAGCCGGCTTCTCTTAGGCGCAAACTGAACAGCGTTTCATCTGAAAATCCAAGTGCACCCGGACCTAGGTTTGTGTCAAACTCCGGCACTGTATCAAGCACATGCCGCCCAAATGCCATATTAGCGCCGATCATGCGGCCAGGGTTGCGACTATCCAGCCCCTCAGTCGAAGCAAACCACCCTCGTCGCCTGGACAACGGAGTCGCCAAAAGCATCCTTTCGATGTCGGCCGGAAGAATCACGCCACCTGCCACGGCATCTGCTTGCCGTGAAAGGATGGGCTTGCACATCGCTTCCATCCAACCCATTGGAACGCGAACGTCGTCGTCCGTAAAAAGAATCGCCTGGCCCCTCGCTTCAGCGAGTCCGCGGTTGCGCGCCCTAGATTGCCCGATTCTCGGCTCCAATATGTAACGGAGCTGCACATTTCCGGAAGTCGATGCGTCAATTACACTCGTGGTATCATCGGTCGATGCATTATCCACAACCAGCAACTCGACATTCCAATGATGCGGAACTACTGCTCCTGCAATCGACTTGAGCGTTAATCGCAAGCTCGCGGCGCGGTTGCGCGTGCAGATGATTACCGAGACGGTCGGCGGCATCGCTGGAACAATGGTTCGGCCTGATGCTCGATATCGATAGGACCGAGCTATACCTTCCGCGAAATCTTTCGCCCTCTATAAACTCAACGTCTCTGACCGATGCGATTCCGTGAAGTTATGTGCCGCCGCGGGCTGATCCGTCGTAGTCAACCCTCAGATGGGCATGTGCCGACCGTCCTGAGCCTTCAGTCGGTCGCGGATACCAATGACAAGGGACACTAGTGTTCCGCCCACACTCACCGGCTGCGTTGTGACAGCAGGAAATCTGATGACGGTCTCAGCCAGCGATCTATTCGGCGGTTGATCGCAGGGCCGAGTGACTTGCCTAGCGCGCGTGTCGCCCAGCGTAGTCCTGGTGGACTGCGCAAGTCACAAATCGCCGACAACGATTCGCATTTAGAAACATATGCATTCGGGTGGACGAGCGAATGAGGAATCTTGTGGCTAGTTTTGCTGTACGCCTCGAGAGTGGGATGATTACCAAGCGATTCATTACGAACGTACAACATCATATTCTGCGCGTACCACCACATCACTCTAGTGTTCTCCCAGAACAGATCGCGTAGGCAATCAATGCATACATATCCTCGTTCCCGAAAGATCTCGGCCCAGTATCCTGGCCACTGCTCGTTGAGATGGTGTGTTCCTCCCTGAAACGGAATGGCCGCCGAGAACAGGACAATGTCCGACAATCCACAGAGCGACTTTACGAGTACCGAAGCAGCAGTCATCGGCAGGTGCTCCCCGACCTCCAAGCACACCGCCAAGTCGAATCGACGATCTGCTAGCAACGGCATAGAGAGGTCCGCGACACGGAATCGGTCGGCCGCGATCTCGAGGGTAGATCTGTCAATGTAATTTCCGTCATATCCAATGAAGTCATTTACACCATGCGCCTCAAAGCTGCGAAGCCAAGCACCGGTGCCGCAGCCGATGTCAGCTATGCTGGCCGGCTGAATGAGCGACAAAATGAACGGTACGACCTCACGAGCAGACTGTGCGGAGCCCTCCGCGAGGTCGGCAAAGAAGGCATTATTGTACATATTCATTGGACCTTTTCATTGCGTTACCGCTCGCGCTGATCAAGAACTCTGCGGATCTTTCCCTCGCCAGCTTGCGAGCACAGCAAACGCGTTCGGTAGCCGTTTTCGCCCATAGGTCGACGAAACAACCGCGTCAGGAGAAATCCGATAGTGCGCAATCGCGTTCTGACACGCAGCGCCGCTTTCGCGTTCGCGAGTCGGTTTCCTAGACGATCCCGCCAAGTTTCCAGAAAAACGACTCGTGGGGATTCTTCAATCGCCTCGACGCACCGCTGCACTTGGCTTACATACCGGTAGATGTTCCTTACCACCCGGCGGCCGCGAGGGGACACCTGAGTGAGCAATTCAAGCGAGGCAACTCGTGGTGTGATGCCAAAGAAATACTTCAACGTTCCGGCTGAGGCGCTGAATGTTGCGCAAACAGCATCGAATCGGTACACTCGTATGAGCACCTCCACAGGAAGCGCGCCTTGTAGTCCCATCGATAGCTCAAATACGTCATACCCCCTGGCCCGAAAGTGGTCGGCGACGAGCTGATGCTGTCCGAGGGTTTCTCGCGGATGAGGCTTGACGTACAATACGCTTCCCGGCTCAATTTCCTGGTGGATCATGGCGCAATACATCTGGATTTCGTCCGCAAGCGTCATCCACCCAAGATCGGCGAAGTAGCTTAGCAACGCAAGAACGGTCCGGCGGCCGTTAGGGAACGGCAGTTCCGGGATCAACCCGTCACGCACCAGGCGGAGAGCAGTCTCGTCGATAAGTCGAGTGGTAACCTCCTTGTCCAGGATGTGTACTCGGGTTGTTCCAACGGTTGCCCGCCGACTCACTACAGGCATGGTCAAGTAGGCGTCTTCAGGAGCGCGGTATCTCGCTCCTCTTTTTGAGTCTAATTCCCCAAACCCATCTCCGTACACGCTAAGTTTGGCGTTGGGGAATGCCCGAATCAGGCACTCGTTGACCGCCTGGTAGTTACGAACAAGCAACAGCTGATCACATTGGTAACTATAGAACACACTACGAACCTGCGCGGCCAGCCTATCGAGATCGTTCGGTTCGACTTCCGTCGGAATCATGTCACTAAGGTCATAGATCTGATCCCAACACCATGAACCTGCAATCGCTCGTGTCGCCCCCGTGATCCTGCTCAAGGCTCGCGCGCTCCCATCGACGTACATACCACCGAGAACCAAAACATCACGCAATTTGACGTCTCGGATAGTCGACTTCAAGTGGTGCAAAACTGCCAAAGCCGCCAGCATCTGCGTCGGGCCTTGCACAACCACAATCCGACTCGGCCGCGTCGTGGAGGGAACCGCGAGGGGAGTAACCATCATTTGAAAAAACTCATTTCACGAACTGCCAATGACACCGCAGCCCAACCACCTACCCACATGATGCCTGGCGACGCTCGTAAGCCGAGCCGCATTCTGGTGCTTGTTTGAAACGCTGCACTCCGCGGATGGGGTTACCAACAATCTGGTGAATCCGGAAAAGTTGACTTCGAACCAGAGGCCCATTCTGGAGGGGCACCATTGGGATTTAATGATTTTTCAACATGCCGCGTCAGCCCAAAAGGAAGTTGCGCACCACATCCAATCCGCTCCGTTGACCTTTTCGGAATGAAATTGCGGCTATACCCAACATTTGAGCAGTGAAGTCCCACTCTGCTGCTCCTTCATCACAGTGCTGTCGACATCGCTTGGCTTACTATGATTACCGGCACGGAGTCCCCTTACCGATGCAGATGTAGCGATCATCCATGTACTCGGGTCGCTTGCTCGGAGTGAGTTGAAATCGCATATCACCTGCCGACGCAAGTCGAGCGTTCTCGCGTTGTATCGCCTCGACGGGGAGGCTTAGGAGATCCCATTTGAGGTTCCATTGCCACTTACAGTCGCGCTCCCACAAACACGGATTGCGATGCTGATCCACGACCCATTGGAAGGCGCGGGGTGTCATGCCGATCCACTCCAGAAAGAGATCCAACTGCTTTGGCGCAATACTTTGGTACGCACGTGCCGTTTCCGCGGCTTCCTCACGTGTTACGCGTCCCCACCGCAGCTCGCGCACTGCATGGTCGGTCGCTTTGCCATAGCCGTGCTTTACGAACTTCAGGTAGTCGTGCACGTCGGAGTAATTAAAGCAATCTACGTCATTATAGAGATCAAAAGTGCGCGTTTGACCAGCGCTCTCGTAACTGTATTGGGCGATCATCTCCTCGTGCTGCCGCTTGCTGTCCCATGGCATGAAATTGCCTAGGTAAATGCCCCGTACGCCAATTCTTCCCAACTCCTGGTAGGAAGGATATGCGAAGGGCAGTACCTCTCCTCCGTCAATGTGGTCGAACTCCCCAACGATGTCCTCAGCTTCGAGTCCCATCAGATCGTGGTCCTTGCGATATCGCCGCGTCATCTCCACCGTGTGAGCGTGCGAAAACATGCCCACCTGTTCCAAGCCTTGATGCGCGCCCCAAATAACAAGCGGAACTTCGAAACGAACTGCACATTGCACGGGAAACACCGTCTGGCCAGCGAGGCAATGCCAATAGATGCTGCCGAGTCGCCGCAGCGCCGCCCGCGTAACTTTCTTCACGGTGTCGGGGTTGACGGTAAGCGTGAGGATATCACTGTCGAACATCGTACGCAGCCGCGCGAGATTGCGGACGCCAACTTCGGTGTTATAGAGCTTATTATAAGTAACGAGCAACGGATTGAGGCCGAGCGTCTTTACGGTATGGACGATGAAGAAAGAGTCGCGCGCGCCTGTGACTGGAACAATACAATCGTAGTTATCACCCCCTTGACGGCGATACGGTTCGATCAGCGACTCCAACTGTTTCCGACGCTCATTCCAATCCAGGGTTTGTTTCTCTTCATGCACGCGGCAGCCTGAACAAACGCCGTCGCTATCGAGCACTAGGCCGAGAGGATGCCACGTCGTGTAGAGACAACGGGCGCAGGCGCGGGGTGGGTCGCCGTAATCTGGAGTCATCGACGCTGGAATTGGGACAAAGGACGGATCTCGGAACTGGCGTCTATCAGATGATCCTTTACTACGGAAATGGCACACTCGCGATGGGCAAATAGATTTCCCGCAGAGGCTCCGGAGATTCTCGTGGACCGAAAGACCTCTGCAAAATCCTCTCCTCTGCCGGCGCCACCACTGATGACGACTGGGATCCGCACGCTGTTCGCGAGTGAGGCCACTTCGAGATCGAAGCCGCTCATCGCGCCGTCCACATGAACAGCGTGAAGAATGATTTCGCCGATGCCCCGGTCCTCCAACTCCCGCATCCATTCTTTCGGCGGCGTGCGGGTACCTTGGCGCTTGATATGATCATAAACCACGAGGCCGTCGGGTGTGCGCCACACATCCACCCATGCGATAATGCATTGTGACCCAAAAATGCGGCTGGATTCGTGCACAAACTGGGGACAGCGTCTGGCCGCGGTGTTGATGAAAATGCGATCTGCGCCATTCCGGAGCAGCCTCTCCACATCCTGCACTGTTTGAATGCCGCCACCCGCGGTGAGAGGAGTGCGCAGGCGGCGCGACACGTGCTCGAGGACAAACTCGTTTATCACGCGCCTCTCGGCAGAAGCGGTGATGTCTGCCAGTACGATTTCGTCAGCCTGCCATTGGTCAAATGCTTCCGCGATAACCATCGGATCACCGAGAGGGAGGTAGCGGCGAAACCCGATGCTCTGTACGGCAACGCGACCGCGCACGAAAATGGAACCAATGATGCGACGAAGTGCCATGGTTCAGATGAATCCCTTGCCATCTTGAACCATCTTTAGGAACCAAGCAAAGAATTTCTCGCCACAATCCTGGCTCTTCTCAGGATGGAACTGGCAGCCGAAAATATTCTTCCAACGCACGCACGCCGGAAAACTGCGCGTACCTATGGTCTGTGCGATCACCTGGTCTGCGGGGCTGGCGAAGTAAAAGCTGTGGGAAAAGTAATAGCATCCATCGATTCCGCTGCCATTGGTCGCGGCCACCTGCGTCCACCCGGTGTGCGGGACGGGACCGTTTTCAAACGGCAGCCGCTTTACTGCTCCTTCGAGCAGCGCCAGACCATCAACCCCAGGTGATTCTTCAGACGATGCGGCAAACAACTGCATCCCAAGACAGATGCCCAACACAGGCTTGTCTTTATGAACAATCGTCTCGCGCAAATGCCCATACAGGCCACTTGTGTGAAGCGTAGTCATCGCAATTGAAAATTCCCCGACACCCGGCAGCACAAGAAGGTCCGCGCGGTCGATGTCTGCCGTGGTGCGGGAAAGATGGGGCTTCACTCCAGCGCGCAGCATTGCCTGAACGACGCTGCCGACATTGCCAACGCGATAGTCAATGATGGCAGCCCGGAGTTTCATAGACCGACCCCTACCTTAAACCTAGGCTTCCACTTGCGGAGTCCGATTTGCTCAAACAGCTTCTTGTTCACACACGTGCCAACGATGCTCCAAAACTCGTCTACCCCGATGTGGATGAACTCGCAGAATGCCTCCACGTATGCATCCGAGCAGCACCCATCATAGCGTTCCACAAGTGCAATTCCTTGCTCACGGGTCATGCGCCCCCGGCGCAGGTCTTCGTTTACATAGTCGGAGACGCGGCCAAAGCCGAACTTGAAATACTTGATCATCTGATTCATGCCAACCCAATCCTCATCTAGCGATGTAATACCATGCGGGTCACCGATATCGACGGGTGACTCGGCGCGGATATCAAGCCCGCGCATCGACGAAAACAGCCCGTTCTCCAGCAGAGACCACTCTTTCCAAAAGTAGCCCAAGTACACAATCTGAATCTGGTGTTGGTCGAACTGTTGGGGATGGGGATAGCGATAGGGTAGCAGCGCAGAAGGTGGCGCAAGCTTCTCCATCCATGAGACATCGCCACCCGCCAGAGTATTCATGTAGCGAAGATTATTCCCGTCCCATCCAGCTTTCGCGGCGGTACCGAGATCGCCAAGCTGCAGCGCCGGATTTTCACCCCAGAAAATAAGCGGTATTTGATACGCGATGGCAACGCGCGGCACACCTGAGAAAAGTGCCATCTCCGTGGATTTGCACCAGTTTTGAAAGGTCAGGAATCCATGCCTCATGAGCTTGCGCCACGTCTCTGGTGCGGGATTGACCACTAAGGTATCGAAGCCTTGGTAGATGAGGTTGGAAATATTATCCACGCCGCGCTGGGACACCTGTTCGGGAGGATAACCTACACAAACTAGGAGCGCATTGAGATCAAGCACTTCCTTTACAAACAACGCCTGCCGCATGCTGTCCTTACCACCGCTCACACCGATGATGCAATCGTAATCGCCCCGCTTTCGAGTCCTCATCTTTTTGACGATAGTATTGAGCTCGAGGCGCCGCTCTTCCCAGTCGACGTCAGCGAGAGTTTCGAAGTACCGACATGCGGGACAGACGCCGTCGGAGTCAAACTTCGTGTTCGGGCGGGTATCAGTTTGGAGACAGGATCGACAATAGATCATCGCGCGTCAAAGGTTGTGGCCAGCAGCCCGAAGAGGACGATATCAATGTAGCGCCCATCCTTGAAGGCTGCCTCCTTGAGCACGCCCTCCTGCACAAAGCCGAGCTTTCTGGCCACGGCGATCATACCCTCATTGGTGGCAAGCGTACCACAGGCTATGCGATGTAGATTCAAAGCAGTGATGCCATGGGCAATGATGGCGCGACAGGCTTCCTCACCGATGCCTTGACCGCGACACGACTTGTCGCCGATGATGATCGCCAAGTCCGCAGTGCGATTCAGGGGATCGATGTTTTGTAAAGAGACATTTCCCACATGCCGCTTGTCCGATTTCAACGTAATGGCAAGCACTATGCAGGAGTTGTCGGAGCGGATGGACTTGATGTAGTCCAGCGCCTGACTTTGGCTATAGGGGTAGACGTGGTGGCGGTTCCCCGCGCATGTCTCAGCATCATTGAACCAATCCGAGTACGGTCCCGCGGCATCGTCGTCGACGAGAGTTCGCAGGGAGAGGCGTTCAGTAGTCAAGAAGCCGATCATGTCGGTCGCGGGGTCTCCAACCGGAGATATCGCGTTATCACTTCCGCAATCCTGTCCTTTGCAAGGGGCACATCCTGAGCGGATGTTGAGTCTCGCGATAGGCGGGAACCACTCAGACTCAATGGCACGTCATTTTGGATGCGTTCAACGGAGCAGTTCATGACCTGCGCTTCCTCCAGGAGCATTGAATCCATTCCCAAGATCCGATCCGCCGCGATGCAGACCTCCCATCGGTGATAACGAGGCTCAACAACACGCACCGGACAAGGGAGACGGAAAACCATGTGCTGGTACTTATCCCGCGCCTCTCGAGGATGCAGCTTGATGAGCAACAGCATCGGTGCGACAGGGGTGCGGCCGATGGCCTCTGCGAGCGCTTCGAGGCTTGCGAACTCATCGAAGAGTCTTCCCTTACCACCGGTAGCGCGGCGCATTTCAACCAATGGTTGAGAGATGAACAAAAAGGCGTGTGTGCCCGCCGCAATTCCCAGCCTTTTGCGAAAACGTTGTCTGCTGTCTCCAGAGAGCCCTGCGTACCACCGGCGAGCTTCATCAAGCACCGGCTGGCCCGTAATCATCAATCGTTCCGCCGGAAAACCGTCCTCAATCATCTCCTCACGCGCGCGCTCATCCATAATACCAATCATATCGGGCATCGCATCCAGATTCTGAGCTAGACTAAATCGCGGCACATAATTGCTCCAGTAATCCAGGACCGCGACGCTCGGAATGTCAAGCCTTCGCGAGGCCACAAAAAAGTGCTGTTCCCAATCCACTCCGTTGACGGACGTTCCGGCGCACAGCAGACCGGGTCGCCTTTCATTAAGCCACAACAACGCTTCACGGCTCGACGCCCGCGTGTCGTCGAGCCTTTCAAACTCCACGCCCGCGCCAGCAAACAAATCTGCTGCGTGCCGGTAAGCGAGGACATTCTTGGTTCTGTGCCATGCCTTGATGACTGGTAGCAACGCTGACGCGCCGCCCGGGTCGCCTGCGAGAAACAACACATTGTCACTTTGCGTCGGCACGTCGATTATACATACCGTTCTGTTGGCGCTGCATTAAGAACCAATTGGCATCGTCGTGCGCAAAGGCCGGATCACGCCGATAGGTGCATCCATAAGCGCGCAACTCCCATCCCGGATGTAACTCTAGAAAGTCACCGGCGAAGTCCCGTTTGAACATGCGCCCGCTATGGCCCCGATAAGGCACCTCGACGGGGGTAGGATTATAGTATTCATGCATGAGCACAAAACGTCTTGCACATGAAGCCATCACGTTGTACACGTCCGGCAGCGTTTCCGGTGCGAGGTGAATCAACACTCCCATCGTAAAGACTAAGTCGTACTGTTGCGGGGGGACAAAGTCCTGAATGGCGATGTGATGCACAGTTGCACTCGGCAACGCTTGACGAAGCGAAGCTGCTGCGGTCGCATTGATTTCGACCCCGTGAAGCGATAATTCAGGCTTCAATAATGCGAGTGCTCGCATATTCAATCCCAAGTTGGCGCCGAGTTCCAGAGCAGATTCTATTCTATCGCAATGCGGCAGAATGGTAGCCAGAAGAGCGATGCTCGCGGCTTGCGCTGCCGCACCTTGATTGCGCTCGGCATACTGGTTTCCAAATTCACCCGCCCAAAACACTTCTTGTTGGGTAACGACGCGTCGCCGGTTCGGCTTCATGGGAGTTTTGATGTAATGCGTTCGTACTGCTCTAGCAAGGAGATCGATGCATCAACGTCACTGATATTCTCCTCCACACCCTGCACCACTGCCACGACGTGGGCAGCAGCGTGCAGAAGGTAATCGTACAAGCAACACTGTTCCTTCGAATGGGATATCAGCGATCGATAGCCCGTGAAAGGTTGATCTGCGACGACGATTTGCGTCTCCACGATATCCCCACCCTCTGTGAACAGGAGCCGTGCCTTGTCGAAGCAAAGGTCGATCTCGAAGAGTGTGTATTCCTCGAAAGGTAGATTGTGTAGCGTGCCTCCGCCCCCTCCCGGGAGAGAGAACACTACGTCGTACGATGGATCACTGCTCGAGCCGACGCCACTACGCCATGGAGGCAGGTCCGCGCTCTTCAACGTTATTTCGGAAAACCAATACTGCATCAAATCGAGCGCATGAGACCCATTGTGACGCATCCCTTTGGTGTAAAGAATACGTGCCAGCCGAATAACTCCATACGCGCCGCGCCGGATATTTGCCCTCAGAGTTTGGTATAGTGGGCAAAAACGCCGAGTATAATTGACCACAACGGCTTTGTTGAGACGGTTCGCCAATGCGGACAGCTCGATGGCCTCAGCTGCAGTTGTTGCCAACGGCTTCTCAGCCAGCACAGCGCGGACCGAAGGGTGTTCCAGACAATGGCGAGTGATTGAAAAGTGCGTTTCGTCCGGAGTTGCGACACTCACTATCTCGGGGTGGATTGCGTCGAGAAGCTGCTTCACGTCCTGATAGGCAGTTGGAACTTGCCAGCGCGCTGCACAGCAGCGTGCCTTTTGAACGTCTGCATCGGCCACAGCCACAAAATCGACTTCTCCCAATCGGCTCCATGCAGCGGCATGAGTGCAGATGCCGAACCGCGAAGCACCCGGCTCGTCTTGCAACTCCCATCCTATCTTGCCACACCCAACAAGGGCCGCCCTAAGTGGAGAAGAACGCACCATACATCGCATCAGGAAGCGCCTTCACTTATGTTCGCAGCATCTGCCGGGTTGAAAATCGTTGTGGGGGCTTTGCCAAACTTCTCTTGGATGCGGTGCGAGTAATTAAGAGTCTTCTCGATCGCATCAGCGAGAAAATTTACGATGTCCTCAGTCAGCGGCTCGCGGACCAAAGGAGTAAGCAATAGTTCGTCCTGATAGAGTCTTTCAGTAATGGGGCACAATCCCTTCTCATACGGACGCGGCGGCGTCTGCAGATTGAAAGGAAAATCGCCGATGAACGTGCGTTGCCGATAGATCTTATTAAGATAAAGTGGACGCACGTAACCCTCAGTCAATGGAGTGCTCTCGACACTATTTGGCGCCGGAAACTCAGCGTTCACGGCGCGAACAAAGAGACTTCGGGAGAGCCCAGTGATCCGTGCATCATATCGAATTGGATAAATGTAGTTGGCGTGTGTACTGCCCGCATCACTTGGCGCTTCTTGTGGTGTCAAACCAGGAATACCACGGAGCCGGCGGCGCAAGTGCGCGGCAAGTCGTGCACGATGATTTAAGTGTCCATCAAGCCGTTTCACTTGTTCGCTGCCAATCGCGGCCTGGAGTTCAGTCAAGCGGTAATTCGATCCGACGATATGGCTGAGATCATCGTCTTCTCGTGTCTCGCTAGCATTCTCGCCGTGATTTCGAATCAAACGGCACCGCTCCGCGAGAAGCTCGTTTTGGGTAACGATGACACCGCCTTCACCGGTGTGGATGTGCTTGTGGAAGTTTAAGCTGAACCCACCGATGTCGCCCAGCGCCCCGACCGGGCTGCCTTTGTAAAGCACTCCTGGAGCCTGGGCGGCATCCTCAATAATGCGTAGGTTGTATTTGCGTGCGATTGCGAGGAGTTCATCCATCGGAGCAGGATGACCAAATAGATGCACCACCATGATCGCCCGGGTGCGCGAAGTGATAGCGGCCTCCACAGCGGTGGGATCCAGACAGAAGTGATGCGGTGAAATGTCGGCGAAAACGGGTATGACACCATAAAATAAGGCGCACGCGGCCGACGCTGACATGGTGTAAGGCGGGCAGATCATCTCGTCACCGGGCTCAAGACGAAGCGCACCGACGCAAGCGACCAGCCCTGTGGTCCAGGAATTCACTGTGATAGCGCTCTGGAAACGGTAACGGTTCTCCCACCAGCGCTCAAACCGACGAACCTCTTGGCCGCCGAGGAAGAATTTCCCAGGCGCCCCAAGGAATGCGGATAAGCAGTCATTGTCCAGCACCCGCATCGCAGCTTGTTTTTCCGCGTCCCCCATCGTCACGCGATCTGCGAGAGGGCTCGTACAGATTGGAGGACCACCAAGAAGAGCTGGAGTACTCGCACACATTTGAAAAGGGAGTCTGGTTCTGGCTTGAGGTTTACCGATGACGCAATATCGTGAACTTTAGTTCCGCCATGCGCCAATCATCTTCGTTGTCGATGTCCTGGGCACACATTTCAGAAATTATCAAAGCCCCGGAGTGGGGGCCGAGGATAGGGAGTCCACTACGCATAAGCCTTGTGCGAAACCAATACCACTGCCCTGCATCGTGATATGCGCTCGGCAAGTCTTGGCTGCGGGAGCTGTAGTGCTCGGGCTGCAGCATTCGTAGTTTGCCGCCCTCAACTGCCAGGGCGCGCTGAATCGGGTAACTAAACGGAATGACTGGTACAACGTAGGCAAGACTGGAATCGGCGGCAAGAATCGCGCGACCATCGTACAGATTCTGCGAACGAGTAAGCACCGCGGTGGGATAGAGACAGCAGCAAATTTCGAAGTCACGCCCCCCAAGACGGTATTGTTCCGTTACTTCCAGGAGCACCGAGAGCGTATCTGCATAGTCGCCTGACGTTTCCGGCGAACGTCTGAATGGCACTTGAGCGCCGGCTGCAAGCGCTACCTCGGCGATTTCATCATCATCGGTAGAAACCATTACTTCATCGAAGCAGTTCGCTGCGAGAGCCGTGGCAATAGTGTGAGCAATGATTGGCTCGCCACATAAGGCACGGACATTCTTCCGCGGGATACGCTTCGAGCCCCCGCGGGCGGGGATAATGCAGAGGGAAGGTGGATTTACCATAACGATACTACACAAGATCGGTCCACTGTAAAGGTGTGCCGCGCGAGATGGCGCGGCCGGCGTGTTTTCCGATTACTTCGTTGTAGTACCTAGGGTGTAAGCCATGTCCTGGACGAATGCAGCGAACGTTTTTCGCCGTCATAATTTCACCTACAGCTACATCGTCCACAACAAAGAGGGAACGGCGGAAAATTCGGCTCTTCGCTTCTTGTGCAGAAACCTCGTAGCTCACCTTGCCCAAAGCTAGCTCTGTAACGCGGATAGCATCCACCATGGCGCGAAACTCCGGTGGTTCCATCGAGAAGGCTGAGTCAGGGCCCGAGTCAGCGCGCGCCAGTGTGAAATGTTTTTCCACGATGCACGCACCAATCGCCACCGCAGCCACTGCCACCGTGTGACCGAGGGTATGGTCACTTAGACCAACAGGTACGCTGAAGCGCTCCGCCATGTCGCGGATGGTGAGCAAGTTCATCTCCTCCGGCAGCGACGGATAGGCGCTTGTACATTTAAGTAGTGCCAATTGCGAACCGCCTGCTTCGCGGAATTCCCGTACCGCCTCGTCAATCTCTGCGAGCGACGCCATGCCAGTGGACATGATGGTCGGCTTCCCCGTCTGCGCTACTTTGCGAATGAGCGCCAGGTCCACCAACTCGAACGACGCGATCTTGTGGGCCGGCACGTTCATCTGTTCGAGGAAATCCACTGCCGTCGCGTCGAACGGCGAGGAGAAACAATTAAGCCCGAGATCGTCGGCGACCTCTTTCAGCTTCGGCTGCCACTCCCAAGGCATGTATGCTTCGCCATAGAGTTGGTAGAGGTTCTTCCCTTCCCATGGCGTGCCTTCGCCGACTAAAAAGTGCCGATTGCTGCATTCGATCGTTAACGTGTCAGGCGTGTAAGTCTGCAGCTTGATCGCATCGGCTCCGGCCTCTTTGGCAGCATGAACGATCTGGACGGCCTGATCGAAACTTTGGCCGTGGTTGGCCGACATTTCCGCGATAATGTAGGCGGGGTACCCCGGCTCGATAAGGCGCCCCTCGATTCTAAGCGGGGCGATCGTCACGCGCCTCCTCTTCGCAGTATCAGATGCCGGGCTTCATCTCCTTGCAGATTCACCATGCCGGCGTCTCGGAAGTTCGCGTTTTCGAATGCGTGCACAGATCGAATATTGTTTGGCCTGATATAGGCATGCACCGAGTCCGCGGTCGACTCGGCGAAGAACTGCTCTGAGCCGCGCAAAATCAATGCCGCGCCGTATCCTTTGCCGCGTGCGCGGGCAGAGATGTTCACGGAGACTACCGCATCGCGACCGGACGATTCGAATCGAACCAACCCGAGCTGAGCTCCGCTTCCGTTGGTGCCGATGTAGAAGAAGCAATTCGGATCGGTTGATTTCGACGAGTACCAACGAACGTGACTTTCCCAAGGTATCAAGTCGGATGCGAACGAAGCCGATCGAGCTACGGGATCATTCGCCCACTCCCAAACCAACTGGCAATCCTCGTCCCGTGCTCGACGAACACACAACCGTTGTTTAAGCATTTGCGCAATGACCCTTCTGACACCGCGGCCGTCGATTAATTTACGGCCACGAACAGCCATCTCTTCGCGGCGGGTGGAGTCGGCTAACAGCGAATAGACTATATCCGCAAGTCGCTCGGAACTGAGATGTTCGTGTTGCCCGAGGTTAACACCGATTCCCTCACGTGCGAACGCAAGCGCAATGTTTCGTTGATTCTCTGCCAGAACGATTACAGCGCTCGGTAGTCCCATGAACGCCAATTCCCACGAGGTGGATCCGCCCGCGCCGACCGCGACATCAGCCCAAGCCATCAACTCGGGCATGTTATCTGCGTCCACGACGAGCTGGTGAGATTGCAAGCCACCGATCGTGGAGCGAATCAATTCGAGGTGCGGATTGCTGCCCCCCGCCACCACGACGATCTCGACGTCGCACAAGCGCGCTAGTGATTGAATGACTTTGATGGTGACATTCTGTGGATCAGCACCGCCAAGCGTTACAAGAATGTTGCGCCCCATAGCGGGGATTTTTCGTCTCCAGGTTTTCCATTGATTGAACTGCTGCCGCAGCAGGACATATCTTTCGCCAATTAGAAGCCCCGTATACGGCTCGCGATCTGAATAAAGCTGAGGACTGGCGGCGAGATTCTGATTCAGGACATAGTCAGCCCAGTAATGTTCCGCATGTCCATAATCATCCATCAGTAACAGCGAAAGGCCGGCGTCTTTGATACGCTTCTGATAGTCAGTTCGGAAATGATATCCATCCGCCACCACCCAACGTGCGTCTTGTTGGCGCGCGACACATACTGTCTCTGCTCCATCTTCCGTGCTTCCCGGCACCGTTTTGAGGTGGACGAGTTTGAAGCCATCCGACAGGAGCCGTTGCTCCAGCGCGGGCGTCGACGAGGCGAGGGCGAATACGACATCTCCCACGGTGCGTCGCCAAGCCTGGGCCAAAGCAAGGCAACGCATGAGGTGTCCCGTGCCAAGATGCGTACTGCCATCCGCCCGGATTAGAAGAGACTCAGTCATTTAATGAGCACACCGCATCGATGACGCGATCCGCGTCGCTGTCGCTCAGCGCTGGATAGAGTGGCAGACTTAGGGCTCGTTCATAAAAGTCCTCGGCCACCGGGCACTTCCCTAAGACATAGCCATACGTTTTTCGATACCAAGGTTGTACGTGGACTGGTATGTAGAGCACTTGACTGCCCACGCCCATTTGCCGCAATTGCGCCATCACCTCGGTGCGGGTCTTGCCAATCGTTCGAAAGTCCATCTGCACTGTGTAAAGATGCCAAGAGATGTGGTCGCGATTTGCCGGATGCCGCAGGCCAGGCGTCGTAAGCCAGGGAAGACGCTCAAACGCACCATTGTAGCGGGCCACAATTTCGCGACGTCGCGCGATGAATGCTTCGAGCCGGTTGAGTTGCGCCAGACCCAGCCCACACTGGATATCGGTCATGCGATAGTTGTAACCGAGGCTATGCATTTCGTAGTACCACGGGCCCTTTTCAGAGGTCAGGGGGCCGGAGTCGGAAGACTCAAATTGAGCCGCATCTCGGACAATGCCGTGAGAACGTAGGCAGCGAACCTGTTCGGCCCAGAGATCATTGTCGGTCACCAGCATGCCGCCTTCGCCGGTCGTCATTGTCTTCACGGGGTGAAAACTAAAGACAGTCATGTCCGCCCACGGATGGCCGCCGAGTTTCCACACGCGGCCACCATGCATCAATCCGCCACCGACACCGTGGCAGGCGTCTTCGATTACAACGGCGCCGCGCTCACGAGCGACCTGGGCAATCGCCGACATGTCGCACGGTTGGCCCGCGTAGTCAACCGCTACGATCGCTTTCGTATCCGACTGCCAACTCTTTTTGAGCGCGGCCGGATCGAGGTTGTAGGAGACCGGATCAATGTCGCAAAAATCGGGGGTGGCCCCCACAAACGCAGCGCAGTTCGCGGAGGCGACAAACGTATTGGGGGATGTTATCACGCGATCATCAGGCCCAATATCTGCAGCACACATCGCGAGGTGCAACGCTGAAGTGGCGCTGTTCACCGCGACCGCGTGCTTCGCCCCGACCAGAGCGGCGAAGTGTCGCTCGAATTCCTCGACTCTCGGCCCGGAAGTCAGGAAATCGGAGCGCAGCACCTCACAAACCGCGGCGATGTCGGCGTCGCTGATAGATTGATGGCCGTAGGGGAGCACGCCCGTCAGGGCTCCAGACGTCAGACTGAAAAACTCGGATCTACGTGCTTGCGAATCAGTTCGCGGAGTTGGTCCACATTGAGCCACTCGGTATTAGTATCACTGCTGTACTTGAACCCATATTCGCGACGACGCCCGTTAAACGCCTTGCAGTATTCTTCTGCGTCCCATAATTGAGCGGAGGGGAGAATTACGAAGTGCCGCTGGAACTCAATGGTATTTAGGCCGTCGGTCTCAGTGATCATTTCCTCATGTAGTTTCTCGCCTGGGCGAATGCCGACGATTACGCGCTTACACTTCGGCCCAATGGCTTCGGCCACGTCCGCGATGCGGTAACTGGGGATCTTCGGAACGAATAGTTCACCACCCCACATGTGTTTGAGTGCATATAAGACGAGCTCCACGCCTTCATCAAGCGAGATGTTGAAGCGCGTCATGCGGACGTCGGTTATTGGGAGGATGCCGGCCTTGCGTTTCTGCATAAAGAACGGGATGACACTCCCACGACTGCCCAAGACATTTCCGTAGCGAACGACTGAAAAGCGGATGTCGCGGGTGCCTTTGAAATTGTTGGCCGCAGCGAAGAGTTTGTCGGAGCAAAGTTTGGTGGCGCCGTACAGATTGATGGGGGCTGCCGCCTTGTCAGTGCTCAGCGCGACCACGCGCTTTACGCCGCTGTCCATAGCAGCTTCGATCACGTTCTGTGCACCCATGACATTCGTCTTGATTGCCTCGAACGGGTTGTATTCGGCGGTGGGCACCTGCTTGAGCGCCGCAGCGTGAATAACCGTATCAATGCCTTCCATCGCGCGCCGGAGGCGGTCGAGGTCCCGCACGTCGCCGATGAAAAAGCGAATCGAAGGATACTCGATCGCTGGATACCCCTGAGCCATCTCGAACTGCTTCAACTCATCCCGCGAGAAAACTACAACGCGAGCGACTCCTCGGAATCGATTGTAAATCGTTTCAACAAATTTCTTTCCAAAGGAACCCGTCCCCCCGGTGATGAGGATAGATTTACTAGGCAGAATCTCGGCAATCTCGGTGCGTTCAATCATATGAGACCACAGTAAGAGTCAGCTTGGGAGTGTTACGCTTGCCGTGCAGGCCCAGCTGCTGGGACAATACACCTCAGACCTACTCTGGGTATATCGCTCGAAGTATGGGCCGTACCCCGTCACATCTGCCCCGACAACAGTAAGTGAAATGGCACTATCAACCTCGTCATCCACAGGCGCGCCCTGTCGCTTCAGCCAAACCGACAGCGCGTACGTTCCTGGAAAAACGAGTAACTTGGGGATTCTGACCTGGAAAATGTGGCGCCCTGGCTGGAGGTCGAGCTCAAGGCCCTCCCAAGCGGACACAAAGTAGTGAATGGGCGTACCTAGCGAGTTTTCAACGCTGAAACCTACCTCGGCGGGAAACAGCCGTCGATGACAGCCGATTTCGATCTCGACATTTACCGGATCCCCCATGGGAAAATGATCTGAAGGCCGACCTGATGAGTCCCTCAGGGAAATCCGCCAGCAACGGCCGCTCTCTCCTCGACCGTGCCGATCCTTCTCGTCACGAAGGTCGACGGATGCATTGGTTGCACCAGCCATAGTGTAACGGTCCACACCCTGCTGAGTAGGGCCTTCAAACACCGCCCGCCCGCTGTCGAGCACAACAACTCTGTTGCACAAACTGCTAACCGCCGACAAATTATGACTTACAAATAGGACTGCGCGGCCCGCGCTCACGACATCTCCCATCTTGCCGAGGCACTTCTTCTGGAACTGTGCGTCTCCGACAGCCAAGACCTCGTCCACTACCAAGACTTCGGAACTCAAATGCGCCGCTACCGCGAAGGCCAAACGGACATACATCCCACTGCTGTAGCGCTTGACGGGGGTATCCAAAAACCTATCGATCTCGGAAAAATCCACAATGGCTTCGAAATGTTTGTGGATTTCGGCGCGGGTCATGCCGAGGATGGCGCCGTTGAGGAAAATATTCTCGCGGCCGGTTAGCTCGGGGTGGAACCCGGTGCCTACCTCGAGAAGGCTACCAACGCGGCCGTTGAGGTCAATCTCGCCCGTGGTGGGCTCGGTGATGCGTGAAAGGATCTTGAGCAACGTGCTCTTGCCGGCACCGTTGCGGCCAATGATTCCCACCACCTCCCCCTTGTTCACGTCAAGGCTGACGTCCTTGAGCGCCCAGAAGGTCTCGGTCTCCGGGCGGCGGAAGGGGTGTCGCAGGCGCTCCATGCAGACCTCGCGGAAGCTGGGTCGCTTCAGCGCGCCGTGGGCGATCGTGTAGGACTTGGACAGTCCGCGGATCGAGATGGCTAGGTCGCTAGATGACATCGGCGAACTTCCGTTCCATGCGTTTGAAGGCGAATGCGCCGAAGACGAAGGTAACGACGACGAAGGCGGCGGAGTAGGTGACGTACCCCCAGGCCGGCGCGGTCGTGTTGAGCATTGACCAGCGGAACGCCTCGAGCAGCCCACTGAGGGGGTTGAGATAGTAGACCCAGCGCAGGTGCTCGGGGACGGAGCCGGCGACGTAGGCGACGGGGCTCGCATAGAGCAGGAACTGCATGAGCACGGGGATGGCGTATTGTAGGTCGCGGTAGCTGACCATGAGGGCGGAGGTGTAGAGGCCGATACCGATCGCCAGCATGGTCAGCAGCACGAGCCAGACCGGCAGGAGTATGATCCCCCAGCCGGGGGCGACACCGTAGACTACCATGAGCACGACCATGACGCTGAGGGCAACGGCGAAGTCGATGAGGGTGGAGAGCACTGTGGAGAGGGGGAGGATGAGCCTGGGGAAGAAGACTTTGGAGACCAGGTGGGCGTTGCCGACGACGCAGGCGCTGGCCTTGGTGAGGGTGCTGTTGAACGCGTTCCACCCAAGCAGCCCCGCGTAGGCGAGGACGACGTAGGGTAGCCCTTCGCTGGCGAGGTTGGCGACGCGGCCGAAGACGAAGGCGAAGATGAGGGCGCCCAGAAGCGGTTGAAGGATGACCCAGACGACGCCGAGCGCGGTCTGGCGGTAGCGGAGCTTGACGTCGCGTTCGGCAAGGGTGGTGAGCAGGTCTCGATAATGCCACAAATCCAGCAGGTTCAGCGCAGCCCAGCCCGAGGAGGGACGGATCTTTAGGAAAGGCCTCGGTCTTTCCGCGTTATGACTGGGGGACGGCGCGACTGCTAGTCGCTCGGATTCGAGCATGTCGTTGGCGAGATCGCTCACGCGTTATTCCACCGACATCAGCAAAATGGTCGGGAAGTAGAGAATCGCTTGAGTCACGCTACTGCGCCGGAAAGCTCAGGGGCCGGCGTCCCCGACTCCATGCAGTCCACTTCAGCTCGAATGGCGCAGATGCCAACCGGCCAGTGGTAGTGGCGCATGTCCTTAAAGCCGCGCTTGATGAACCATGATTCGAAGGTGCGATTCGACAACGTATCCCGGTACTTGGGCGAGAGTACATCGAACCAAGTGAGGACCAACTGGTCATAAGTCCGGTCTAGGGTCAAGATTCGCAAGTGAGTGTTGCTGCGCACGAAGGGAAGAGCACGCAGGAGCTTCAATACCTTCACAGCGAGCCACGTCGGAGCTGAAACAATTTGGCAGAACCGGTACAACAACCAGCGGTTCCAACGGGTGACGCCTAGCGGAAGAAGCATCAGCCGGAGGGCGACCATTGGACTGACCTTGCGCTCATACACCCAGATGTACGCCTTTCCACCCGGCTTTACCTTCGACGTGAGCGCACCAAATGCCCGCTTCGTGTCTCCGGTGTGATGAATCACCCCGTTGGACCAGAGGTAGTCAATGCTGCCGTCGCGGAACGGAGGTTCAAACACGCTGGCGCGGATGACGTGCAGGTTGGGCATCTCCTTGCCCCGTTCGTGGACTTCTCTCAGCGCCTCATTGATGTCCATGGCGATCACGGTGGCATCGGGGTTCCTACGGGCCAATTCGATGGTCAAGACACCGCTTCCACAGCCCGCATCCAACACGATGCCGGACACACTCCCTTCCGGCAAACCAAGGGCGTCGTAAAAATATGTCAAATCCTCCTCAAGCGTCCGGCCAAAAACTGTTTGTCTCTCGAAGGCACCTTTGTGATGTAGGGTCCATTCAAAACCAAAGCTCTTCGCAACATGACCATCTCGGACTGTATTCTCGAGAAAATCGGGGACGCCATCGACCACAGGATATCGTCGCTGACACGTGCGGCAAACCAGCTCATCCTTCGCGGTTTGAGACTCGGCCGATTCCGGTGCCGTGACCCGCTCAAGCCTCGAACCACACCGGGGGCATGCAAGTAGTTTCACCACTGAATCCCTCATTCCTGACCTCACTGCCGACGCCCCTGGGGATCAAGAGTGCCAAATCATTCCGCCGCGGCGACCAGTCGACTCCTCGATCGATGTAGCAGGCGTTGAACGCCGCGAGGAACCCGAAGCAATTTGGCGATAATACGATGCGACTCCGGTGCAGGGCTTACTATAGCACCAACCGAACTTAGCCACTCGAATGCATGCGGCTGATACCGACAAACATACTCCAAGAATCTCGGAAAGAAGTGTGGCCCCATCGAGTCGTGATAGTGAACGACGCATGCCGTTGAGAATTCAAGTGGATCGAATTGCGATTCCAAGTAGCTCGCCGTGGCGTAATTGTGCGACCATGGAAGCTCCGCACATCTCAGCTTCAGCGATGCCGTCGCGAACGTCAGTGCCATTTGCTCAAGCCAATGCGCACCATTTGAGAATACGACTTTAGCATCGAGGAGCTTCAAGCAAGAGGTCATGTAAGTCTGCGAAAATCCAGATTGGCGGCGATAAACAAAGATCCCTCCCTGCCAATACAGGCGAATCCTGCGCTTCTCAACACGGGTCACTTGATATGGGAGTTGTTCGAGAACGACGCCCAAAATATCTGCAATGACGCGCCAGCACACGTCGTTAGGGTCTGCCGGTCCGCCCGACGCCATCACATCGTTGTCTGGTGCCGATGCAGAAAAGTCGGTCTGCGAACTAAGCCCAAGTGAGGTCGGCTCACCAAAGAATAGTAGGTCTGCGTCCAACCACGCTATGCTCTCCGTAGTGACATACTCCTCCGCGGCGAGGAGAGTCAATGGTTTGTTGAGGAAGTGATACCAACTATACTTGGATGTCGCTGCCCTCGAGACAAACCGGACTCCCAGTTCGTCCAATCTCGTGAGGGTCGATTTCACCAGTGGCGGGCCACGCCGCGGCTTCACGGCGATCACCTGAATATCTCGAAACCGGCCTCCGAACTTCCGAAGACTCTCGACGAGCCGAACCGTCATCGCCTCCAAGAGACCAGACTCGACACACATCACCGCTGTAAGCGATGAATCCAAATCGCAACTAGCATTACGCACGAGATCCCTCGCGACTGTCATGTCAGTCCCGGTCATAGAAGCGCATTGCGGCCGCGAAGTGGATTCTCTAAACGTCGAATGAACACCATAAGGTTTCCCCAGAGATGACCTGTCACGGCGGATGCTTTCCAACGCGACCGCCACCGATCAGTGATTTCAGAGTCCAATGCAAACGCACGCTTATCAAACTTTTCGATCCAATAGGAGTGCGGTTGCTCGTTCACATGGTCTGCACCGGATTGACCCGGCACGGCTGCGGTAAAAATGACGGTTGTGGAGATGGAACATAACAGGTCTATGTAAGGGTCAGCAACCGACGCCGGTAGGTGTTCGGCAACCTCGGTACTAATCACTACGTCCGCGCGATCGCCCGGGTACGAATCTCGTTCGATGTCCAAGACCTCAACACTTAACCCCCGACGACGGCAAATTTCTATCGCCGCCTTTGAGTACTCGAAGCCGATGCAAGCGACGCCACGCTCCTGCAAAGCAAGAAGCAAATTGCCTGTGCCGCAACCGACGTCGACAGCGCTCCTAGGCGCAAATGCATTGATAATATCTTCTGCAATGATGGCCGCAGAATGCTCCATCCCAGGTTCAACCTGAGATGCATAGTAACTAGCGTCGTAGATTTCGTCGTGCTTGGCGGTTCGCTCTAGGGCGTGGATTACACCAATGCGAGCGCGGTTCACTGGTTGCGGCGTCCATCGATACAACTGATCTCGCACCGCTAGTGGGACAATTGCCTTGTACACTTTTTTTAATGCGTAGTACGCACTTGGCATTGGGAAACTCCCGTGTGAGGAACGCACGCCGCCTTGGGTATCGAAAGGAACTCGTGCAGCACATCAATATCCGCTTTGACAGAAAAGCGGATGGCGGCCTGCGCATACGCTCGATCTACAATCGACTGGAAGCGTCCGACGTCGTTGAACGCTTGAACTAATTGCCTCGACACAGCTTCTGCATCGTTTTGGTCGAGGAGGAGGCAGTTGTCGTCCCCAGAGAGGTAATCACGGGTTCCAGGCGTGGCGTTGGTTAAGAGCAACGTCTTAAGGCTCATTGCCTGGATTATCGCGATGTGCCCGTTTGCTGTAGTCTTGTTAGCAACGGGGACAAAACAAAGACGCGCCTCGGCGATATAGCGGCAGTATTCCACCTCAGGAATGCCGTACCGTACTTCAACATTTGGGGGAAATTGCACGGACTGGACGGCCCAAGGGTACGCCAGTACTATGAAACGAACGTCGGCCGCAAGCCGAGCCACTTCTGAGAGTAGGTTGAAGTCCCGACCCGAATATCCCGGGCACACGACGTAGCCTTTCTTCTCTGCGTGCTGTACCAGGGCAACATATCGCGGATCTTCCAGATACGGTCCTGAGAGGAACTTGAATTGAACCTTGTGTGGATTAAGAGAAAAGTGCTGAGCATACAGCCTCTGCTCATGCCGCGAGTATACCAGTATTAGATCCACTCCTCCAAGCGCCACTTTGGCCATTCGTGCCCGAAGTTTCTTGTATGGCCGGAGGATATTGAAGCTCCAAATGATCACACTTCGCCCGATCCCAAACAACCGAACAAGGAGGGCCACCGTGAGACCAACTCTCGCACCATCGCAGATAATCAGGTCGATGGATCGCGTCTTCACGGTGCGGCGCAGCTCTATCCCAGTCAGGAAGAGACTCACGACTTGATGGAGCCTGCCGCGATTTGAAGGGAATCCGAGCCGATAGTACTCGATCGAGTCGTCGGTGCTATAAAACGTCGTTCTCGCTGGGTCACTGACTGCAATTGGCGCAACGATGAGTACCCTAGGCCTGCTGGGCATATGCGCTGTTGGACGCGTCGCGACCCCGACCGCTATTGGTGGCGACCACCATGTCAAGTTCTAGGTGGCGCACTTCGGATCAGACAAGCTGACGTTGAGCGGCAATCGAGGAGTCACCACGACCGCGCTGTCGATCCCGAGTCAACGGCGCAGCTTCGCCGATCGCGCTCACCGCACAACCGTGCCTGGCGGGAAGTTCGTCGGATACCCGGCGTCACCCAAGTTGGTCCCATTGATCGTCACCTTGTCGATCACAAAGTTTTCCACCGGAGTCGGGCCCGTGCCGGGCTGCCCGGGGAATTCCCCATAGTCATTGACGCCACCAACCAGGATGCAGTCTTTTATGTAAAAATTGACCATTCTGCGGCCGCCGAAAATGATCACGAACCCCGACGTGTGCAGGTGACAGTTGACGACGGCAAAATTCTTGATCGTGGGGTCTTCCTCGGCGGGGAATTGCCACATGTGGGCATTGGACGCGATCACCGTGACGTTGTAGAGGATGGTGTTCTCATAACCGGCGGGGTTCGTAGTTTTCCAGAGCGAGCTATGTTGCGCCCCGACCTGCTGCTGCTCGTCAACGGTCACGTTGATTGACAGCAAACACTGCTTGATGATGTCGCCTTGGATGTAGCCGAAATGAACGTCGCGGACCAGAGTGGCTCCGTTAATGCCAATCGTGCCCACTAGATTATCGAAGTTGGAGTCCGTGACGTAGAGTACGTCGACCGCCGCCGAGGTCTCTGAGCTATGTCCGTCAACTTCACAGCCATCGATCCATACGTAATCTGTTCGCACAGTGCTGCCGGTGACGGCACCTGTGAACGTGACCCCTTGGTAATGAATCAACGTCGCGTTGTAGAAACCATGCCCATCGGAAGGCGAGAATCCAGTGATCGTCACGTCGCCAATGTCGGTTCCCGGTGCGCGGGTAATGGTGAGCCATTGACCGTTCGTCGTGCAGGTGGCAGGCACGATGCCCTGAACATGATCGCCAGCCATTAGGTAGATCGTCGCACCCGAACAGTCTCCGATGCTGTTCGCAGCGGCGACCATGTGCTCCTTTGGGGATGCAGCCGATAGCCCATCGTTCGCGTCGTTGCCAGTCGGGCTCACATACCGAACAGCAGCGTTTGTGAGCGTCCCGCCGCTGTTCGCGTTGAGGGGCATCGATTCCAGCACCCGCGCCTCCCCGACCTTCGGATAAGCTACCGCCCTCACCTCGATGGCCCCGTCCTGAAAATCGGCGGCGCGCAACGTGGCGGTGTATTCGTAGACATCTGTTTGCGGGTTCTTCGTCATCGAGCGCACTGCTGTCCATGTGCCGCCGTTGACGCTGAACTCCACTCGATCGATACCATTGATGTGGAAAGCGACGACGCCGACATTGAACGTGCTGTCGAATGTCTGGTATGGCACCACGTCCCAGCGCGCGTTCGCTCTGGCATCGAAGCCAGGATTGCTTGGATTCCCAAGAGGTGCCGGCTGCGACGTGGGACCCGAGAACCCGCTTCCCGCCCGCAACATGTACCTAAACTCGCTCTTGGCCCGGGTCGTGCCAGTGTCCGTCGAAGTTGACCGCGTGGTAGGCTCGGAAACCCCGCTAGTTGGCATCCCGCGGCTCGTTAGCGGTGCGATTACGATTGGGTGCGATGCTGGTTTCGTTGCGGGCAACTCGGGACCGTATCGAACGGTCGATTTTTGCGCCGCTGCAAGGGTAAGCAGCTCGTCCACTGAAAGTGGTCCGTGGAAGAGCGGTGACCACGACATCAGCAAGCGTTTTTCCAAGGGTTCCAAGACCTGGGAACGCGTCGGTATTGAGCGCACCCGATGGTCCCGAGAACCTGATGCTGTCATGCGATTCACCGCGGAATTCTGCCCTTGCACCCACGGGCCTGATATGTGTCCCATGGCTGCTGTCTTCAGCAAGTCCCGTGCTTCGCAGCCTTCCGATGCTCGCATATCAGTGGATATCGGAAGCCGAGGGGAGTGAACTAACGCGGTGGCCAATATCGCAAGAAAGAAACGTGACAAGACTCCGTCCCCGTCGGCTGCATGGTAATCCGCGCCGACTTCATTCGTCCGTATCTAAATCGCTGGGAGGTGGAGATTTACGTTGCCCTCAATCGATTTGATCGAGGAGTGCTCCGTTGATCTCGAGGCTCACACCCCGTCCAAGCATCCCAACCTGCAAAACCAACCGATCCGGCCTCTTCGGATCTTTCACTATCCCTTGAACCCCGCGCAACGGTCCAGACCGCACCTCGACGCGCGTGCCCACCGTCAGATGGGGAAAAAGTTCTAGGGTAACGTTGCGTTCTAGGGCCTCGAAGAGATTGCTCAGTTCCCAATCGAGTTGACGTTGATCTCTCACAGGAATTATCCGAGCAACGCGATCGGTGCGGTCGGCTCGGAAAGCCTCTTCGAGTGATCCGCGGAGAAAGAGGTAGCTGGTATAAAGCGGCAACTCGACGAAAACTTTGCGTTTTCCGTGATATTTTGCGTGTTTTGCCAAGGGTAAGAAATGAGCAATTTCCATCGCGCTTAGGTCGGCGGCGAGAGCCTTCTCCTGGCGGCTCTTGGTGTGGAGGACGTACCAATCGCCCATTTCCGCGGTGGGAAATGTCGTGGTGCTCGCGATAAGCGTATTTTGCCCACGAACCTCTACCACAAACCCCACTCCGCAATCTTTTTGCTAGAACCCCTTCGACGTGAAAGGCGGCAAAATTGCCGCCCAACGCCACACGCACCCTTGCTTTACCGGACCCGAGTATATCAGGGCCTTGGGGGAAATGGAAAGTAAAAAATGATTGTGCGGCGCAGGAGCCCCGGGCAAAATAGCGGCGATGCGGTTAGGGCAGCCAAAGTGGCGAGTACAGAATTGTTGTGAAATGATAGAATTTTTTAGTTGCGTAACGGCTGGGTTAGATGTACTGTCTGGGCAATTGGGGAGCCTTCATTTCTTCGGCGGGGCATCCTCGGCTGTGACCTATGTTTGACCGGCACGATGGTGTGCCACGGAAGGAGCGGAATATGCGGAAGCTATCTGCCTTAGGGGCCTGCCTGATAGCCGCTGTGTCACTACTCGGCTTCAACGCGCCTGTTCGTGGCGCAAGCATCATATTGACCAACACACCGGCGCCCACCTTCGCCGGCGGGTTCTGGTCGTACAGCTACACGGTTGTAGTCGACGCGGGGTCACACGTGGAAACGGGTGACTTCTTCGTGATCTACGACTTTGTCGGATTCGATCCGACGTTCAACGGTGGAACAGGTTTCCTTGCCGTACTGCCGGCGTTCACGCTTTCGCTTGAACCCGGTAATGTCGGTCCGGGAACTCCGGGACTCCCTCCAACGAACGATTCTGCGGCAGTTCCCAATATCGTCGGCCGCTATAGTGGTGCCCCGGGGAGCTTTTTGCCGGGGGGCGTGTTGACAAACGGGACCTTCACTGCTAGGTCGACCGTTGGGCCGGGAACTATCTCCTATCGAGGAGAGGACACTGCGGGTGTTGGTCCTGCGGGGACTGGGGCCCCTCAGGCCAATTTTGGGACCACCGGTGGACCCTCCGTGGTTCCGCTGCCCGCAGCGGTGTGGGGCGGACTCGGACTGATGGGGTTCATTTCTGCCGGCAAGTTTCGGCGCCCGCGGCTTGCGTTGGACTAGTCGCTGATTGGGAATCTATTTGACTTTCAGGGCGACGCGCACAGCGTCGCCCTTCTTTTGATGAAATCGACGTCGATTCCGGAGATCGAAAATCTTCGAAGTGATATGTTTCTGCGACTGACTCATGGGACATCTCTCCAGATTGGTACGTTGCGTTAAAAGATTGAGTAATCTGAAATGCCCGAGAACCAGATCCAACCGCGTATTGCACGCCCGCACGCCGCGCTTGCATTGGTCACTCCCGCGGGTGTGCACCGAACCGTTTCGCTTGCTCGCACGGTGATGCTGCTCGGTTCGGGTTCGGCCGTTCAGGTTCGGCTTCAAACGCGCACGATTGATGCCTTTCATGCGCTCCTGCTCAATGTGGATGACTCAGTAAGGATCTATGACCTCGGTAGCGCGAACGGAATCGAAGTCAACGGACAGCGTGTCAAAGGAGCGCCGCTTGAGGACGGCGATCGGCTGACGCTGGGGAAAGTCACATTCACGTTCAGTGAAGGTAGTCCTAAGGATGAGCCGCAGGACGCAAGCCTCGCGCAGCCGGCGCCCAGGCTGCTTCGCGAGGGCGCAAATCTTCACGAGATTTCGGGTGCGGTATCGCTGATCGGACGTTCAGCGGGTTGCGACGTGCGCCTTGAGGGCGAAGAGGTTGCCGAGAAACATGCCTTGATCTTCGCGGCTGCGAACGCCAACTTTATTCTGCGCATGGATCCGAGCGCCCCAGTATATGTCAACGGCGCGCCCGTTCGGCAGTGTCCGCTGGTGCCGGGCGATGTTATTCGCATCGGACAGACGGAACTTATCTTCGAAGAGAATGAACGAACTGCTGTCACAACGGAAGCACATGTTGAAGCCGCGGACCCTCAGTCAATCGGAGCTGCGACGAGCGAGCCCATTGCGGAACCGGTCGCGGCTTCGATCGCGCCAAGCGAGATAGTTCAATGCACAGAACACGATGATCGATCTGAAGGTCATCGGGCGGTCGGTCCGATTGCTTCGGTCGCAAGCGCCCCCAAGTCAGCAGCGCAGAGCGCGCAGCTGCAGGATGTCAGTGCGTGGGGCCCCCTCGCGCTTGCGATGGTGCTATCGCAACATCCGCAGGTCGAGCCGCAGGACAACGATGCGTCAGAGGCGGAGGACCCAACCCCAACTCGTAAGCGTTGGTGGCCGGCAGGTACAGCCGTGTTCGTCACGCTTCTCGCCGCAGCGGGCTGGCTGCTTTACAAGCACGTGCATTAGCAGCGGTCTTGGATCAACGTGGCCATGCAGGCGCAATTCACCGCACGCCGCTGAATCCGTCCCGTTTGTTGAAATCCCTGTCATCCCAGCCGCCCACCTAGATCTCATGTCAAGCCATCTCGTCGCCGATCAGAGTGTAGGTGACGGCCTGTCGCAACATTCCGCATGCTCGACGTCCGAGAAGCGCGGCCACCGCCGCAGGAATGCTCGAGGTGTTCGAGCGACGCACATTGTTTTCCGGCAGCGGGTTTGATCCACCAACCAGTTACGCGACCACCGGCGCACCCGACTTTGTCATTCAGGCCGACCTCGACGAAGACGGAAATGCAGACACCGTCATTTCAAGCTATGACGCTGGAATGTTGAGCGTTCGCCTGGGGAGCGGCAACGGGTCGCTTCAGTCCGCGAGCAATATTCCACTGTCGACGCCGCCGGACTACGTCGCGGCCAGCGACCTGAATGGGGACACCCATCTCGATCTGATCGTCGCGCAGTTTGACACTGATTCCGTTGCAGTGCTGCTCGGCAACGGCGATGGTACGTTCCAAGCGGCCACCACCTACGACGCCGGCGTTGGGCCACGGGCGTTCGCGATTGCGGATTACAGTGGCGACGGGTTCGCGGATCTTGTCCTAGCGCGCACGTTTGAAAAACAACTGACCGTGCTTCGCGGCAATGGCGACGGGACCTTCCAAGCGCCGCTGCACGCCTCGATCAACATCACGCCGACCGTCGTGATCGCGGGCGATTTCGACGGCGATGGAAAAGCGGATATCGCGGCATCGGACTTTTATCAAGACAAGGTCACGATCTTCCGCGGCAATGGCGATGCGACGTTTCAAGCGGGCGTTTCGTTCAACGTCGGGACGGGTCCGAGTGATCTGGCAGTCGGTGACGTCAATGGCGATGGGAAGCTCGACCTGATCACCGCCAACTTACTCTCGAACAACGTGAGCGTGCTGCGGGGTAATGGAAACGGGACATTTCAAACGGCCTTCAACTTCGCCGCCGGCGCGGGGGCGACGTTTGTCGCCATTGCAGATTTCAGTTCCGATTCGATTCCCGACTTGGCCGTGGCGGATGCGAACGCGGACAAGGTCAGCATTCTTCGCGGCAATGGGACCGGCTCGTTCACGATCGACAGCGCGTATGACGTTGGCCAAAGCCCGCGCGCGATCGCGGTCGCGAATCTGAACGGCGATGATTTCTCGGACTTGATCGTCACGAATCAGGACTCGAACTCCATCAGCGTGTTGATTGGTACGCCTCCAGCAGGCGGGCCCACCGCGGATGCCGGCGGACCTTACGACGTCACCGAAAATGGCACCGTCCAATTGAACGGGTTGGCAAGTACTGGGACCGGACTAGTTTACGAGTGGGACTTGGACGCTGACGGCGTTTTCGGTGAGACGGGCTCCGCCGCGACGCGCGGGAACGAAAGACTCAACAAGCCCACGTTTTCCGCGAACGGTCTGGATGGGCCCAGCTCATACGATGTCTCGCTGCGCGTGACGGACAACCAGGGTCGGATCGGCTTCGCCGCCGGAACGATCTCCGTGAACAACGTCGCGCCGACACTGACATTGAGAGGCACGAACAATGCGGCCGTCGGAATCCCCTACATGCTGCTGATGTCGACCACTGACCCGGGTACCGACACAGTCGTCAGCTGGCTGATCGATTGGGGCGACGGTACCACGCAGACCGTGTCAGGAAATCCCAGCGGCAAGACGCACATCTATCAGTCCGCGACGAATCTCACGATCACCGCAACCGCGACCGACGAAGATGGTACCTACTCCTCGAATGCCAAGGGCATCACGGTGCTCTTGAATGATACCGTTCGCCCCACGGCGACGGCCAGCCTCGGCAACGTGTCATCGCCGGGCGGGACCCTGTACAGCTTCACCGTGACGTATACCGACAACGTCGGCATCAACACGGCGATGCTCGACGATAACGACCTGGTCGTCACCGGCCCCAACGGGTTCAGCCAAGGCGCGCAATACGTCTCGCGGAGTTACACGAACGACGGTGCCATCGTCGCCCGCTATCAGTTTGTGCCGCCGGATGGGTCGTGGGATTGGCCGGACACGGGAACCTACACGATCGCAATGCAAACGTCGCAGGTGCGCGACACGACTGGAAACTCCATCACCGCCCGCGGGCTGGCGACGTTTCAGGTCGGAATCTATCCCGCCGATGCGGCGGGAAACGACATAGGCGGCGCGCTGAACTGGGGCGGCTTCTCTCCTGGCCGCGTGCGTGCGGTCGATGACTTCGTCGGCGCGATCGATCGAAACGATTACGTCAAGTTCTCGATTTCAACTCCGCTCTTGTTGGTCGGCAAGCTCTACAACCTCACGGCCAATGCCGACATGACGCTGCTCGACGCGCAGGGCAACCGACTGGTCTATTGCAAGAATGCGGGTTCTGCGGCTGAGTCATTCACCCGCGCGCTCAATCCCGGCACCTACTACATTCGGGCCCTCTTCGCTGGCGCTGGCGGTACGTTCGATCGGCTTCGCCTTGAGGCCAAGGTGATCGTCGGTGCCGCTCGCCCGGGCGACAACACGCTCGCAACGGCACGTTCCATCGGAACGATCCAACCCGGATCGGCACGAGCCTTCGATGACTTTGTTGGGCCGACGGACCGACACGATCTGTATCGCTTCACGGTCGATCAGCCGCTGGACGTCGACATGATGCTTTCCGGCATGGCGAGCAATTGCGATTTGCAGCTGCTCGACGAGACGGGCCAGCGCATGGCCTACTCGAAACACGCCGGCAGCGCCGATGAGCGACTCGAAGCGACTCTTCAGCCCGGGACCTATCTCGCGCGCGTGCTGTGGGCCGACGGAACCGCTACCCCTTATCACCTGATCATCCGGCACAACGCTCCGTTCGTCGGTGCGTTCGGCGCCGCCGCATAGTTCTGTCGCTGGCCGGCGCCCGCCCCATCGCTAAGATTTCTTCGTTGCTCGACGATCGTTCGGTCTTGGGCTGGCTTATCGCGGCGGGTTACATCGCCGCCGCCTTGCTGTGTTGGCGAAATTGGCACATCGAGCGTCACGGCAGCGCTAATTCGGTGCGCAGGCGGTGGTGGTTCGGACTGGCTGTGGCTCTGGCATTTCTCGCCGTTAACAAAGAGCTCGATTTTCAAACCTCGTTTCTCCATTCTTCTCGATCGCTGTTCAGACGCTTGGGGTGGGAAGAACAAATCCCAGTCGTTCGCTACTTCGCAGTGTTCATTGCGTTTGGCCTGGTCAGCGTTGCGATATGGGCACTTCTGCGGGGGCCGAAGGACAAATGGAGGTTGCCGCTCGGCGCCATTTTGGGGGCGTTCATGCTTATCGTCTTCATCACGCTCCGCGCGGCCGGGATTCGTGCGCTCTCCACGACGCGGGCCTTGGGCGAGATCCACCTCTTGGAGCCGATCGGGATCACGATGATCTGCGTCTCCGCGCTGTTGAATCGGCGGCAGGAATCTGGATCCGGACCGCGCCGGTCGAAGTTTGCCTAGACTGTCTTCTTCACGAGTGGAAACTCCGTTGTGTAACCTCACAGGTAGCAAATTTTGCCGCATCTCATGTAATTTGCCTTGCTTTTCCCTACGGATTAAACGAAAATGATGGCTCAGTTCATCAGTGGGTCTGATTCTAGCCTTTTGCTTGTTGGCCTAGAACTCGGGAGGCAGGGATGCGCACCGTCTTGGCGTGTGCTATCGGGGCCGTTCTATCGCTGATCGTCTCACCGGCAATTGCCGGCCCAATCCTCGATCTACCCGCGTCGACGCCGACAACAGCAGTTTCATTTCTCACCGTCACGGGTGGTGGACCGAGTACGACCTTAACCGTCGCCGGATCACTGGGCTCCGATGGCGCATTGATCGTCGGGCATGCAGCTCCGTTCACCTCTGACGCGATGTACATGGGCTCATTCCGGATGACCGTGGTCATTAATGCTCTCGGACAGGGAGTCAGCGGAACGCTGCTCGAGCGGGCGACGTACCCCAGCCCGACTGGGCTTCAGACGCTCTTCGATTCCTTGCAGCTGCTGGATTTCGATAACCCAAGCCCGAACCTGTACCGCGCCGCGTTCGGGCAGCGGGTTCAGGGCACGTGGGTACAGGGATCACCGGCGCAATCCACTTTCGTAAATCCCGGTTCGATTATCGAAGCAAGAATCATTCTGGGCGGCGCGAGCGGCCCGGAGGCCAAAGTCTTCGTCGCCACACCAACACCTACTGCGGCATTGGGTGGCGGCGCGGTGATGGCCATCGTCGGCGTAGCGGGCATCCTTCGCCGACCGTGAGCTAGTCTGCGAAAGCAAATTTGATATGGGCACGCGCGTAATCGGGTATGCCCCCGATGACGCGATCGGGTTTTCCAAACGCTGTTATCTGTTGAGAGAAGGAGTGGGACATGGTGCGCAGGAAATCGGTGCGCAGTGCGCGCGGGCGGGCTCTGGGTTCAACTGCGAAGCTTCATCGAGCTTGTGTCGAAAATCTTGAAGGCCGCCTGCTCTTGGCCGCCGATAATCGGCTCGGCGTTTTGGTCGGGCAACCGGTAACTCACTACGACACCAGCGGCGTGCTCAGCTATGATGCCACAAGCGGCCTCCTGAAGGTCGACAACGCGAAGCCCAATTTCACGACCTTCCGCGGCGGCGTTCTTGATTTTGATAACACCGGCCTCTACCTGAATCCGGATAGCGATGTTCACATCGAGATTTATCTGAATTCCAGCGGAGGCGTAGTGGGCGGCGCCTTGGGCGCGGACTTTGTGCTGCGCGGAGTGGTTACGGATCCAAACGGAACACCGGGCAACACCAGCGATGACATCACGTATCCGTCGGATGGTAATCCTGGTGTGCTTATTCAAGGCGAAATCCTCGAGTTCGGTTGGTTCAACCAAACGGCCACCGACTCCTTCTTCGATTTCCGTTTCAAGGTGGATGACACCACCCCCGGCGCGTTCGGGACTCTCTTCGCCGGCAAGGATATCGGCGTCACGCTCACGAGCCTCGGAAGCAACTTCGCCGATTCGTTCGCTCAGGACTTCCAAGGCGGCGCCAATGGCGACGTCGGTCCTACCGAGGGGCAAGTCGGTTCGATCTCCGGAAAGAAGGTCGAAGACCTCGACGGCGATGGCGTCATCGATCCCGGCGAGCCGCCGCTCGAAGGATTCACGATCAACTTGTTCCGCGACACGAACGGAAACGGCACGTTTGAGCCTGGCGATGATGATCCCGCCGGCACGACGATGACCGCAAGCGACGGGACCTACTCGTTCAGCGATCTCGAGCCCGACACTTACTTCGTACAAGAAGTCGTTCCCGCGAATTATGTTCAGACTGCTCCCACCGGCGATGGCTTATACGTCGTTGATGTCACAGCCGGTAACAACTCGGGCAATCGCGATTTCGCCAACTTCAAGAAGTTCAAGATCACCGGCACGAAATACAACGATAAGACGGGCAACGGCATCACCGGCGACGACAGCGGCCAGGGCGGCTTCACGATCAACCTGTTCAAGGACGATGGTGACGGCGTACTCGACGCTGGCGACGGCACGCCGATTCAAGATGTCACTGACGCGAACGGCGCGTATGAGTTCACTGGCCTCGGCCCCGGCACCTACTTCGTTCAGGAAGTAGGTCAAGCCGCGTGGATCCGAACAGTGCCCGCCTCGCCGGCGCCGGATTACTACACCGTACCTTCAGGTATGTCGGGACAAGATCTCCCCGGCGGCAATTTCGCCAACTTTCAGAAGTTTAAGATCTCCGGCAAGAAGGTTGATGATCGAACGGGCGACGGCGTGACTGGCGACGATTCTCCGCTGGGCAACGTTACGATCAAGCTCTTCAAAGATAGCACAACAACCGGCACGACGGGTGCGTTCGACGCAACCGATCCGCAGGTCGGTATGACCACCACCGCCCCGGATGGCACTTGGTCAATCATAGACCTGGGTCCGGGGACCTATTTTGTGCAGGAAGTGGTTCCCGCTGGCTACGTTCCCACTGCCCCGAACCCGAGCACCTACATCGTCTCCGGCATGTCCGGCACCGACGTCGGCAATCTGAACTTCGCGAACTTCAAAAAGTTCATGATCAGTGGCAAGAAGGTCAAAGACAAGACAGGCAATGGCGTCAGCGGTGACGATAGCGCCTTCGGCGGCGTGACGATCAAGCTATTTAAGGACACGGCCGGCGGCACGGCCGGCGTGCTTGACGCAAATGACGCTCAAGTCGGCATGACCACGACCGCCGCCGACGGCAGCTACTCGTTCAGTGACCTCGGCCCCGGCATCTACTTCGTTTTGGAAATGGTTCCCGGCGGCTGGGAGCAGACCGGCCCGCCGGGCGGTTCATACACTGTCAGCGGGATGTCCGGCAGCAATGTCACCTACCGCGACTTCGCGAACTTCAATCTGATCTGCCTCAGCGGCAAGAAATATCGCGATTGCACGGGCAACGGCATCACGTACGACGACACGGCGTTCGGCGGCGTCACGATCAACCTGTACAAGGACGCAAACAACAACGGCACGCTGGAAACTGGCGCGGGCGGCGACACGTTCGTCCGATCCACGACCACCGCCAGCGATGGAACATATTCCTTCACCAACCTCGGCCACGGAACGTACTTCGTGAACGAGACGACGCCAGCCGGCTATTCACAGACGGCGCCCTCCTCGGGCTACTACAAGGTGATCGCTTACTCGGGCGTCAACGTCGGCTACCTCAACTTCGCCAACTTCCAGCAGCCGCAGGTCGGCAAGATCGTCGGCTACAAGTACAAGGACTTGTGCGGCGACGGGCTGACGTCCGACGATTGCGGCTTCGGCGGCGTGACGATCAGGCTCTACAGGGACGTGGACGGCAATGGACAGCTGACTAGCGCCGACGGCTCATCGATCGCCTCAACGACGACGGCGAGCAACGGTTCCTACTCGTTCATGAACCTGGCGCTGGGCAAGTACCTCGTGCAGGAAGTGGTCCCGACCAACTGGGTCCGCACCGCCCCGACGATGGTCGATTACTACGCCGTGAACGTTAACACGGCCAGCCAGTTCGGTCCGTTCAACTTCGCGAACTTCCAGAAGGACGTTTGCCACGTCACCAACGTCAAGTATTACGTGAACAACTGTCTGGTCACCGGACTCGGTGGCAACACGCACCAGAACTCGGTGGTCAAGGTGACGTTTACCGTGCCGGCCGGCTACACCGACAAGGTTTCACTCGTCAGTTACAAGGCACCCGGCCCGACGTTCGATCCGAACACGGCCAGCCAGCAGACGATTTATCAGGTCGTGACCAACACGTATGGCCCGGGCACGTACACGATCCAGGTCAACACGCCCGACTGCTATTACCAGGTTGATTTCGTCTGCGGCTGCGTGATTGGGAAATTCGGCCCGGCCGGCAGCAACATTTTCTACTCCCAGCAGGGACGATTGATCAGCGCCGACAATGACGGCACCAACCAGTGCGTCGACTACATGTCGGCCAAGTGCTCGTTTTGGAACGGCACGAACGGCCAGAACCTGATCAAGAAATTCAACCAGGTGAATGGCAACGATCCAACGAACCTTGGTAATTGGCTGGGCGCGACGTTCGCCAACCTGTACGGCACCACCTGCGGGACGAACAGCATGTGTGGCAAGAAGAACTCGCAGGTGGCGGCGTACTTCAAGACGCTCTACGCGGCTGGATCATCCAAGGCTACGGAGACGCAGGTCTTCGCGACGGCGCTGAACATTTACGCGAGCACGATGAACCTTGGTGGGACAGCTGCCACAACGTACGGATTCGCCGTCACTACCGCCGGCCTGGGTGCAGCCCAATTCAACGTGCTCGTGAACGGCGGCGCGTTCGGCGTCGTGAACAACACCACGATGACCGTGAAGAATCTCCTGATCGGGGTGAACAACAAGGCCATCAACGGCGTGCTTTACAGCGGAATGTCCAACGCGACGACGTTGAAGTCGCAGGCGAACAGCGTGCTGAGCGACGTCAACCAGTACGGAGACATCGTGTAGGATAGGCCCATTTTTTGCTATCGCCAATCGTTGACTGTTTCTACGGTTTGGGGCCGGCGTTGGCGTGCACACGACGGCACGTCAAGTTCTTGAGGGTTGCTATCGTAATCTTGTTGCAGGTTCTTCGGCGTGGTTGTACGATGGCTCTGTTTGGCACGGAGGGGAGCGGCACCGCGAGGGAGAGCGAAATGAAAAAGCACCGAATACTGAGCATCCTTGCGACGGTCATGTCAACAGCCGGAGTCGCCTCCGCCGTCGTTACGGACAGCACGACTTTCATAAACGAGTTTCATTATGACAATACCGGTGGCGATGTAGTGGAGTTCGTGGAAATCGCGATTCCCACCGTCGGCGGCAGCCTCACGGGACTCTCAGTGGTTCTTTACAACGGAACTGGCGGGGCCAGTTACGACACTCTAAGCACCTTCGTGTTGGGTTCAGTCGGTCCCAATTTTACTCTGTATACGCTCGATGCGACGGGCATCCAAAACGGCTCTCCAGACGGTATCGCGTTGGTGCAGAGCGGCTCCGTTCTCGAGTTCCTCTCATACGAGGGCTCTTTTGTGGCGACGAACGGACCGGCGACTGGGTTGACCTCGACCGACGTTGGCCCCAGCGAACCCGGAACCGCATTGGGTACTTCGCTTGGACTGACGGGTACCGGGAATAGTCGCTTGGATTTCACCTACATGCTGTTTACCGACGATACACCCGGAGCCGTGAACACCAGTCAGACGTTTACCGCACCGGCCGTCGTGCCTCTGCCACCAGCGGCAGTCGCAGGAGTTGTTCTACTTGGCAGCACCGGAATCGACAAACTTTTGCGGCGCAGATCCGGCATTGCCATGGCCTGATTAACAATCCGACTGTTGCTGGAAGAATCCAGGAAGTCAAATTCCGTCAGCCCCGGCTGCCGCATGATCTCCTCTCTGGCCCTTGCAACCGTGCGACGTTTTTCTTTCGCTGGACGGGACCCCCCAAATCAGCGGGACTGCCGAGGGACTTGCCATGTCTCCATTCTCGGGAGCCGATGCGACCGAACGCAAAATAAGCGGATTTTTCTGTGTACAGCGCTTCGGTATTATGATACCTTCAGGTCGATCAGGTAACCTTTAACGCGTCGACCGTTTGGGCGGGTTGGGGGGAACTTGGCGCACAGGGACGGGAAGGATGCGATTCAAGCTCATTTCTACGAGTTTTGCTGCGTTTGCACTCGCCATTTGTAGCAACACGCGGGCGGATTCTATTCACATCGAAAATCCCAGCTTTGAGACGCCGGCCACGGGAAGCGTCGAGAAGCCGGTTTATGGTTGGGACAACCACGGTAACCCGGCGGCAGTGTGGAACATAAATAATGACCCTCAGGGAAGCTGGTACATGGGCGCGCCCGAGGGCGACCAGGTGGCGGCGCTTACTGACCTTTTATCGCAGTCACTCGGTGACGTGGTCGCGACTAACACTGTTTACACATTAGGCGGTTGGGTTGGGAACCAGCTCGGGCAATCCGCCGACTACAGCGTTGCCTTGTATGCGGCCGGAAATCTTTTGGCAGCGATCACCGGCACCGGGCGTCAGGGCTACTTGGACCCATTTCAACTAACCTTTAATAGCACCGGTTCTACCTTTGTGGGACTTCAATTAGAGGTTCAGCTCAACGGCGGCCAGCCGGGGTCAGCGTTTGATATGATCACGCTCAATGCAGAGTCCGCACCGACCGCTCCGGCCCACATGCCAGTCCCACCTGCCGCACTCGGCGGTGGCGCGCTAATGGGTGGTTGCGGGTTTGTCGCGATCATTCGCCGGCGGCACCGCAGCTTGAGCATTGATTGATTTGAACAAGTCGTATCGAAGAACCTACTCGCCTGAGCTTCTTGCTCCTCTTGACGCCCAGTTTAAGGGGTACATGGTCACTTGGCGTCCCGACATTTCTTGGAAGTCGAAGTAATCGCGGCCTTGTTGATTACAGTCGCAAAGGACAGGACATCGCGGGATCGTGGCCGTTCTTCGTCGCGACACATGTTGAATACTTCTTCGAAATTAGCAAGTTCTTGCCCGTGAGTTTGGGGGCGTTTCGGTAGAGTAGCGTTGTCGCAGACTTCCGGTTCGTCGTTTCCGAACGCGATAAAGGAGTCTGCCATGAGGTTCACTTCACGCTTGCTGGCGGCCGTCAGCGCATTCCTCCTGTTCAGTTGCTTTTCAACACTTCCCGCGCTCGCCGACACCGTTTTCTGTGATGGCAGTGCCATTGGAAACATCAACTTTGCCAATTATGGCGTCCGCTATTCGTAGCCGGACGGAATGGGCGGCCGCACCACGCACACACCGCCGCGTCAAATGACGGACGACGCGGGCGGTGCCCACTTCGAAGCGACGTTCAACTTCACCGGATGCCCACCTGGTGAGATGCTCCCACCCGGGACGACGTTTCAATGGGTGCAGATTGTCATCACAAATCGGCCGTAAACCAATGCCGTGCGCGGCACTGCACCGGCAACCGGATACGTCGATCCCTGGTCCCCTCGTCCGACCACTCTCCTTCCGAATTCGCGCAGTTTGAAGAGCATCTCGACTCGCTTCGCATCACGTTGAAGCACGTTGGCGCGTCAGATAAGGTTGCCATTCCGCTAATTCTGACCACGGTGGCAACTGCTTCCCCGGCGACCAACCCTGCCGAGTATTCGTACATCTGCACAATCGACGTCAACACGGCCAAGGCAGTCCTGCTTGGCATCCATGAAGACGGGATCGTTGATCGATTTGCCATCACCCAAGCGCAACCAGCGAACGATGGCGGCTTTTCGCTGCGTGTCGAGTCAGGGGATCTCCAGCGCACCGCTTTGATAAGCGGCGATGGCAGCTACGCATTTCGCAAAATGCTTCTCAGAATTCTTCCGCCAAACAGCGAGTGCCGCGCGAAAATTCGGACATCAATGGGGTTGCCAGCGTCTCCCTGAAGCACAGTACTCCGCCTTAGTGCGCTTTCCGCACGGTCGAACTGCCGAACGACGTGGCGGCAACATGGCACCCGCGCAGTTTGAGGCATACCTCCGCCCCTGTGAAACCCGTGAAAACAGCCTGGCCATGGGATTGCGGGCTGCGGAAGGATACAAGTGCTCCAAGCGGGAGAAAGGGAGAGGATACACAACGTAGCAATTTCTAAATGTGTGCAAGTGGCAAGTGCTTGGCGCGAAGCGAAACTGCAGCAGGCAAAGCGATTCGGTCATCCGTCTTGGCTTCAAATCAGCGAACGGGGGAAGATCGGGATTCCACCGCACTGACTCGCGGTCGACATCGCACAGCGCGATTGCTTACATTAGGTTTCCGGGAGAGAAAACGCCGGACTATGCTAAGACTCGCCGGGCATCCTGTTCGTTTGAACCGCCCAAGCATTTGGCGCCAGATCCTCGCGTTCGCTCTAGCAACCTTGGTGATGATTTTCGACTTGTCATGCGACGGGCGCACATCCCTCGCGATTGAGGGGCCGGTGACCCTTCGGTTCTGGAACGGCTTCACGGGCCCGGACGGACGCACGATGTTGCGCATCGTGCAGCGCTTCAACCGCGAGAATCCAGGCGTTCACGTCATCATGCAGCGCATGACGTGGGACGTGTACTACAACAAGCTGTTCGTCGCCCGGCTCGGCGGCCGGGGGCCGGACGTATTTGTCCTGCACACCGATTCGATGCCGCGTTTCGTTCACGCCGGCCTGCTGCGGCCGTGCGACGACCTTACCGCTGGCCCGAATACGATCGACGCGCGCGATTTCGATCCCAACGTCTGGCAATCCGTCGAATTCGACGCCAAGCACTATGCAATTCCGCTCGACGTGCATCCGCTGGGGATGTACTACAACCGCACGTTGTTCAAAGCGGCGGGCATCGTCGATGGCCAGGGCAACGCGAAGCCGCCTACGACGCGCGACGAATTCCTGGATGCATGTCAGCGCATCACGCGACGCACGGGGAATCCGGATACGGATCGTTGGGGCTTCGTCTTCACGTGGCAGCGGACCAACGTCTTCACAATCATGCGGCAATTCGGCGGGAGCCTGTTCAGCGATGACCTGGCGCGGTGTACCGTTGCGTCGCCGGCGTGTGTCGCAGGACTCCAATTTTGCGTGGACCTGATCCACAAGATGCAATTTGCGCCGCCGCCGGCGGCAATGAACCCGTTTATCGGATTTCGCCAAGGGAAGGTCGGAATGTGCTTCGAGGGAATCTACATGCTGCCCGAGCTTCAGCGGCAGACAGACCTCGACTGGGCCGCCGCGCCGCTGCCGCAACTTGGGACGCAGAAGGCCGCGTGGGGTAATTCGCACAATCTTTGCATCCGCGCCGATGCCAGTGGAAGGGAACTGGACGCGGCCAGGCGGTTCGTGAAATTTCTGTCGGACAACAGCCTAGATTGGGCCGAGGGCGGCCAGGTTCCCGTGCGCAAGAGCCTGCGCGATAGCGATCGATTTCGGGCGATGACGGCGCAGTCCCAGTTCGCTACACAAATCCCGTACATCGCATACATGCCGCGCGTGCAGTTCGTGAACGAATACCTCACCGAATACGAGTTTGCGATCGACACCTCGCTGCGCGCCTCGGCGAAGCCAGAGCAGGCTTTGCAAAATGCACAGTCAAACATCGAGCGGATCATGCAACGCTTCGCCGACGAAGTACGGCAAGCGGCCGGAGCCGCGCAATGAACCAGCGGCGTCGCGATTGGAGCGGTTACATCTTTCTAGCGCCGTACCTGATCCTTTTCCTCGCCTTCCTGATCCTGCCCCTGATCTTTGGCCTGGGTTTGAGCTTCACGCGCTATGACATGCTCACGCGCGAGCCCGCGAAGTTCATTGGGCTCAGCAATTACACCGAAGCGCTCGCCGATCCCTACTTTCGCAATGCCATGCGCGTGACGGCCTTGTTCGTCATCATGGCCGTGCCGCTGACGGTTGGGCTGGCGCTCCTGCTGGCGGTGGGACTGGAGGCGCTGCCGGCGCGGCAGCAGAATGCGTATCGCCTGGGCATCTTCGTGCCGACGATCATCACGATTTCCGTCGCGGGAATCTTGTGGCGCTGGTTTTACGACACGGAATTCGGCGTCTTCAATTCGTACCTTGCTCGAATCGGCTCGACGTTTGACGTAGCCGTGAAGTATCCGTGGCTCACGAGCAAGCACTGGGCACTGCCGTCCATCGTGATCATGACGGTGTGGTGGACGGTGGGCGGGCCCATGGTCATCCTTCAAGCCGGCCTGAAGCAGATCCCCGACGTTTACTACGAGGCGGCCGCGATCGACGGGGCAACGGGGCTTCGGCGATTCTTCTCGATTACGCTGCCGCTGCTGCGACCCGTGCTTCTGTTCGTCACGGTGATCAACGTGATCGGCGCGTTCCAGGTCTTCGGGCAGCCGTTCATCATGCCGAACCCGCCCGGCGGACCCGAGAATTCAACGCGCGTCCTCGTGATGTACATCTATCAGAACGCGTTCAACTTTTATCGAATGGGGTACGCGTCGGCGATGAGTTGGCTGCTGTTTCTTGTGATCGTCGTTTTCTCCGCGATTCAGTTCCGCGTGCTCCGCGAACGTTAAACGATGAAGCGCGTGCTGATTCAAATTCTCATGTCCCTCGTCGCCGCGGCGTTTGTGTTGCCCGTCGTGATGATCTTCCTGACCGCGTTCAAGCCGGAAATGGAGATCATTCACTTCGCCGGCCTGCTGCCGAAAACGTGGACGACCGAGTCGTTTCATCACCTGATCGCGAATCCCGAAGAGGTGCCGATCCTGCGGTGGTTGTTCAACAGTATCTTCATCAGCGGGATGATCACGCTGCTCGTGCTGCTCGTCGATTCGCTCGCGGCGTATGCGCTGGCGCGCTTGAACCTTCCCGGCGGGCGCGTTGTGTTCGCGCTGATCGTCGCGACGCTCATGGTGCCGGGACAGATCCTGCTCGTGCCCGTCTATCTGATTCTGAGCAAGCTGCGATGGATCGACACGCCCGCCGCACTGATCGTGCCAGCCGGCGCGGGGGCATTTGGCGTGTTTCTACTGACTCAATTCTTCCGCGCGGTTCCGCGGGAACTCGAGGAGGCGGCCGCGCTGGATGGCTGCGGACGCCTGCGGATTTACTGGCACGTCATGCTGCCGCTCACTCGGCCGGCGCTGGCGACGCTCGCGATCCTCACCTTCGTCGCAAGCTGGAACGATTTCCTCGGGCCGCTCGTGTACCTCGATTCGGTCGAGAAATACACGTTGCCCGTCGGTGTCGGGCTATTTCAGTCGAGTTACGCGAGCGAATACAGCCTGACGCTGGCCGCGAGCGTCGTCTGCACGGCGCCGGTCATCCTGATCTTCCTGATGTTCAGCCGCTACATCATTCGCGGCATGGCGTTCAGCGGGCTGAAGGAGTGAGCACGCGCGCGATGTACGCATTATGAAACTTCCCGCGCGGGTCATATCGATGCATGAGCGAGAGGAATGACGGCAGCTTCGCGTACAACGAGCCAATCCGCTGCGCGCCCATCGCGAACAGTTTCCCCCAATGCGGCCGGGCATCGAACGGCGCCAGCGCCGCTTCGATGTGGGGAAGCAGCGCCTCGACCACCGGCTGGTCCTTGACCCACGTGAAGTGGATCGCCACGCTGTCACGACCGAAGCACGGGCTGAGCCAGAGGGAATCCACGGTAATCGTGCGGACCTCCGACACCTGCACGAGCGGTGCGATGCGATCGCTCATGCGATCGATGGCGCGCAGCGATTCAACCGCCTGGGCGCGAGGTACGAAGTACTCGCTCTGCAATTCCTCGCCGCTGCTGGGCGTGAACTCCATGCGAAAGTGCGGCAGCCGCTCGTGCCACGGCCCGGCGATTCCCATCTGCCGCGTGCAGTTCTCCGCGGAGATTCCGGCGATCGGATGCAGGTGATCGCGCTGGCGTGTCGCGCCGAAGAAAGTAGGTGGCGCATCGTTCACCGCATCGGGTCGAACCCGCCGCTTGAGCCACACTTGCGTGAATCGCGCGCCGCGCCAGTCGGTAAACAGGCTGACGCTATCGCCGCTCGACGTGATCTGGTCGAAGTGCGCCGCAGCCGTTTCGAGCGGGAGGTTTTCGTACACGTCCTGCCGCACGTCGTATGCCGGCTCGATCGCGAGCGTGACGCGCGTGACAACGCCCAGCGCGCCGAGCGACACGACGACCCCGTCGAAATTATCGCCGAGCGACTCGCGCGACCACTCGCGAATCTTCCCGTCGGCCGTCATGACCTCCATCGCGCGCACGGCCGTCGCGAGGTTGCCGTTGTGATCGCCGGATCCGTGGGTGCCCGTCGCGACCGCGCCGGCGACGGAGATGTGCGGCAGTGACGCGAGGTTATGTAATGCCCAGCCGCGCTTGTGAAGAAACCGGCATAGCTCGCCATACCGCACGCCCGCGTCGAGCGTCACCATCCGACGCGCTGCGTCGGGCTCGTCGATCCTCGTGAAGTGCTCGAGCGAGACGAGGTCGCCGTCGGCGCAGTCGGCGATATCGTGAAACGAGTGCCGCGTGCCAACGGACTTGAGCTTGTCGGCTCGACGCACGACCTCGCACAACTCCGCGACGCTCCGCGGCCGATGAATGCGCGCCGCGCGGTACGTGTAGTTGCCCGACCAGTTTTGCACGATGCGGACGATACCATGCCGCTACCTGTCATTGCGGCTGGCGCTAATCCAGGACCGGCCCAAGCGCATGCGTCAGGTGATGAATGATGCTGGCGATCGCGCCCTGCATGGTGTTTCCTTCGGCGCGGATGATGCGGCAATGTCGAACGAGCGGCGCGAGAGCGCGCCGTTTCACGATCGACTGGAGTTGATCGAATGCCGCCGGCTTCGCATCGAACATGCGCGAGCAAACAAGCACAGCTTCAGGATTGAAGATGTTCACAAGCGATGCGACGCCAACGCCAAGGTATTCGAGCGTCTGGCTCAGCTGCGGCTCCGGGTCCAGCGATTTGGTCCGCGCGAGCTTGATGATTTCTTCAACCTCCATTTTTCTTCCCAGGCGTTTGGCGATCGCACGTGCAAACGCGACGTCGGTGGCCACGGTCTCCAGACACCCGTGATTGCCGCAGCCGCAACGTTCACCATCCAAGTCAACAGTCGTGTGTCCCATTTCGCCGGCCATATGCTCGTGCCCGAGGATAAGCCGGCCGCCGCTGACCATGCTGACGCCGAATCCCTCGTACACGCCGACCATCACGAAGTCCTTCATGCCCCGCGCCGCGCCGTAAGCATGTTCTGCCAAACACGTGCCGATCGTTTCGTGGAACATCACGGTTTCGATGCCGAGGCGGCGATGAAGATCCAGACCGGGCATCTTGCCGTCGGTGATGTGGAGATTCGGGCTCAGCAGGACTCGCTGATTTTTCACGTCGATCTCGCCGGGCGTGCTGATACCCATGCCCAGCGTCGTAACCGGACGCCGCATAAGGTCGCGGGCTTGCTCGGCCAGCGCGTCAATTAATTTCGCGTACGTTCGCGGCGTCGGGAACTCGCGGACTTTGAGCTCGGTGATGGAGCCATCGAGGCCGGTTGAGCTGACCGAGCACCGTCGGACGTCAATCGTCGCGCCGAGCACCTGAACGGACGAGGTGCCGACGCGATAGACCTTGCTCGGCCGGCCGGCGCGCGATGCGGCGGCATTTCCGTTCTCTCCTTCTTCGAGCAGCCCGGCATTGACGAGCCGCTTAACGACCTTGGAGGCGGTCGGCGCCGTGATGCCACTCTGACGTGTGAGATCCGCGCGTGAGATGGGGCCGAGATTGCGAACGACTTCGAAGACCGCGCGTTCGTTGAGCTGTCGCAAGAGCGCGGGGCGTACCTGGCGCTTGCGCAGGTCGGCGGGCGCTGCGGCGCTTCGCCGGGAGCCGGTACCACCGGTCTCGTGCGATCTCTGGTACATGACTTGCGGTGGACTGATCATCGTATCGGGAGTTCCCGTTCGAGCGAAAGGCGGCGTGTCCCGAATAGGGATTTAGATTGACATGATACCCGCCGCGGGCTAATTTTTGAAGAAAGTTTACAAATGTCGGCAAAGGGCCGTCGCCGACGGCCCGCCGACAAACTGTGCTGGGGTCTACGCGCCGCGCGCGCAACATGCACCGTCGATCGCGATCGCGCACTTCTTCGCACGCGTGCATGTCCGTGTGGGTGTCCTGATGTCAGGAGGAATCGTGAAAAAGCTACTCGCCATCTCCACGTTCGCCATCGGCTGCGCCGTAGCGCTTTGCGCTACGCCCGCCTGGAGTTTTCCGAGCTCGATTACGCTCGACTTCAATGGCTCGGGCAGCACCTTGGCCGCCACCGGCTTTGACGCCGCGTACAACCTGAACACGAGCGGATTCACGGTCGGCGGCGGGCGACTGACCATGCAGACGCTTCCCGGCGACACGTTCGGGCAATACACGCCGCCCGATACGGATCCCGACACGGCCCAGAACGTGTTCTATTCCGTGATCGACAATAACCCGCTCACGACCGTTCAGGCGTCGGTCCGTTACACGAACCTGAATTCAAACTTCCACGGCGGCGGGATCTGGCTCGGCACGGATACCGATCACTATTTTCGGCTGGCGCTGTTCAACAACACGTTCGAGGGCGGCATCGCCGTCGAGGGTCTTCGTGAGAACCAGGACCGTTGGGGTGGCGCGACGCCTCCCGGCCCGGGCGACGACATCGTCGGCCGCGTGATCCCCAACATCGCGACGTCTCCGCAGGGCGCGGCAATCGACGCGGTCCTGCGCATCGTGCGCGCCGGCAGCAACGTGCAGGCATTCGCAAGCATCAACGGCGGGCCGTTCCAGCAGGTTGGCGGACCGGGCTTCACGTTTACCGGTTTCGCGTCACCCGGCGATCCGCAGGGAAGCGGGAGCAACACGCAAGAGGCGCCGGTTTCGCTGAAAGTCGGCGTGTACGCCGTTGGCGGTGGCGCGACGCCGGCGAATATCGCATTCGACTCGCTCACCGCGACCAGCACGGTTCCCGAACCCGCTTCGCTGGGCGCGCTGGCGATCGCGGCTGGCTTGATCTGGCGACGTCGTCGGACCTGACCGCCGCCGTATGTGAAAATGTGCGTGGGGAGAATCGGAAGACGGCACTACGGCGCGCGTGCGCGATGCGGGGGTACATCGCGCCCGCGCCATTGGTGGTGTGCAAGCCGCGTTCTTCGATTCTTGAGGTAGTCATGACAGCAATTGGAATGCTCCCCAGGCAACAACGTGATCCATCTTCATCGAGCGCAGGGCGCAGTGGCTTCACGCTGGTCGAGTTGCTCGTCGTCATCGGCATCATCGCCGTCTTGATCGGCGTGCTCCTTCCCGCACTGAGCAGGGCCAGGCAGCAGAGCCAGGCGGTTGCGTGCTTGTCGAACATGCGACAGCTTGGGCAGGGGCTCGTGCTGTTCGCGGGGGAGCATAAGGGGTATTTGCCCAAGGCCTGGTACAACGGGCGTGCGTTTGCGACGAAGCCCGGCACGGGGCCGAGCGGGCGCGATCACCTGCCGCAGGACTACAGCGCGCCCGATGCGTGGGGCTATCGGTTCCCGATGCTCGGCTGGGACTATGTGCTGCTCAAGTACGTCGGCAATAGCAAGCAGGTCTTCGCTTGTCCGACCGACACCGAGCCGCAGCTTCGCGGCGTGTCGGACTTCGGATTGCCGGCCTCCTCTCTACCCGACAAGAAGGACGCCAACGATATCCCCGGTTCGTACCGATTGAACACGAGCGACGTCGTTGATGAAGCTTGGACGGCCATCAAGGTATCCCAATACCGAAGGTCGTCGCAGGCGATCATCATCGTCGAGGGCGCGCGGGCCCCGCTGGGTCAGGAGCCCTTCCATCACGTAGCCACGTGGGAAAACGACGCAAGGGGCGGCGTCGGTCCGACGTTCAAGCAAAACGTCGCATGGGACCGGCACGCCGGCAAACGCTCGAACTACGCCTTTGCCGATGGGCACGCCGAGTCGCTCGCTTACGACGAGACGTGGAAGCCGATTGGTCCAAAGGTCGTGCAGTCGTCCAGCGTGTTCGACGTGTACCGTGAACAGACGATGTGGCGACAGCGCTACGACACCCCGCCCGGCGCCAGCAAGCCAATCGGAGATCGAAATCCGTGAGGCCAAATTTGTCCGCATTGAAGGTCGGCAGATGCTGCGGAGTCGCGACTTCAATCGTGACGATGATCTGCTGGATGACCGTCGGGACCGCAACGCACAGCCTACGTGCCGACACGCCGGCGACCGCACCCGCGGGCATCGCCACGTACACAAATCCCGTTCTTGAGAACCTGCCCGATCCGTTCGTCATCCGTCATGAAGGAATGTATTACGCGTACGGGACCAACGCGCCCGGCGAAGGATATCGCGTATTCAGCTCGCCGGATCTCGTGCACTGGACCGATCGCGGATTCGCATTTCACAAGACCGAATCGAGCTGGGGACGGCAACACTTCTGGGCGCCGTGCGTCGTCGCGCGCAATGGTAAGTTCTACCTTTTTTACAGTTCCCACGGCCCCGTCGCGCCGGGTCGGAGCAGCCATCGGATCTGTGTCGCACAAGCCGATTCGCCGCTGGGACCATTCGTCGATCTGAAGGCCCCCCTGCTCGACGTGGGAAAGGCCGTCATCGACGCGCACGTCTTGATCGACGACGACAACAAAGCATATCTGTATTACGCGCTGGACATCTCGGAGAACGGCGTCAGCGAGTTGTACGTCGTGCCGCTCAGCGATGACCTGATGCACGTCGTCGGCTCTCCGATTTTCTGTACGCGCCCCGACGCCGAGTGGGAAGGCAAAGAGTGGAACGAAGGTCCGTTCGTGTTCAAGTGGCAGGACACGTACATCATGATGTACTCGGCCCGAGGATTCTTCGATCCGCTGTATGCGCTGGGCTTCGCGACGGCCGACAAGCCGACGGGACCCTGGAAAAAGTCGCCGCAAAACCCCATTTTGCGCAAGACGGATCGCGTTTCCGGGCCAGGGCATAACTCGGTCATCGCGTCACCGGACGGAAAAGAACTGTTCTGTGCCTACCACATTCATCGTAAACTCGAAGGCGGGCACGAACGCGACCTCGCCATCGATCGTATGACCATCACGAAGGATCCCGCGACCGGTGAGGTATCGATCAAGATTCTTGGTCCCACGCGCGATCCTCAGCCCATGCCATCCGGCGCGCCCGTCGTGGATGAAACCCGACCGCTGAAGAAAGCCGCTTAACTTCCGAATGAGCCGGCAAAATCGACGACATTCTGCCTCGTCGTTCTCCTTCGAAATCGAAGCGCTGGAGCGCCGCGCGCTGCTGACCACGAACGGCCTCTACGGGCAATACTTCGACGACGCGGATCTCACTGTGCTGCGAATGTCGCGCAACGACATTTCGATCGACTTCGATTGGGGAGCCGCTTCGCCATACGGAAATGGCGTGCTCGGCGCCGACACGTTCTCGGCCCGCTGGACGGGACAGGTCGTTCCCGAATTCTCACAGGACTACACCTTCACCGTCGCCGCGGATGATGGCGTGCGGCTGTGGGTCGGCGGCGAGCTGCTCATCGACCGCTGGACGCGGGCTGATGATTTTCCCGGCGATGCCGATCGAGATGGCATCGTCAACCTGAACGACTTCAACCGCCTGGCGGTATCGTTCAATTCGCCGACGGGAATGAACTGGGAAGACGGCGATTTCAATTATGACGGCGCCGTCAATCTCCTGGACTTCAACCTACTGGCGAACAATTTCAACAAGACGCGGCCTCCTGGGCCCGTCGTCAATTCCGGCACGATCGCGCTCACGGCCAATGAGCCCGTCGATATCAAGCTGGAGTATTTCGACTACACGGGGCCGGCATCGGTGGACCTGCGCTGGACCAGTGCAGGATTGCCCGAGCAGACGATTCCGAAGTCGCGGCTGCTGAACAGTGTTCCCACGAACACGTTTACGAACCCGATCATCGGCAACGGCGCCGATCCGTGGGTCGTGAAGTGGAACAATCAGTACGTGTACACTTACTCGGACGGCGGCGCCGTTTGGATTGCCAAGGCGCCCACACTTCAAGGAATCGGAAACGCGCCGGCCGTCAAGGTCTGGGATCCGCCGCCGGGACAGGGCTACTCGCAGAACGTCTGGGCGCCCGAATTACATTTCCTCGATGGCAAGTGGTACGTCTACGTCGCCGCCGACAACGGGAACAACGCCAATCATCGCATGTACGTCCTGGAGCGCAGCCTCGCCGATCCCGTCGGCGCATTCGGCTTCAAGGGCAAGATCGCCGCAACAACCGACCGCTGGGCCATCGACGGCACGGTCCTGGAGACGGGCGGGAATCGCTATTTCGTCTGGTCCGGCTGGCCAGGCTTCACGGACGGCCAACAGAACCTCTACATCGCGCCGATGAGCAACCCCTGGACGATCAGCGGCGACCGGCAGTTGCTCGCCCAACCCAGCCTTCCCTGGGAGCAACACGGCCTGCCGATCAACGAGGGCCCCGAAGTGCTTTCTCGCAACGGCAAGGTCTTCATCATCTATTCGGGCAGTGGGTATTGGACGAACGAGTACGCGTTGGGCCAACTCACGCTGACGGGGACCAACCCCGCATTCGGCTCGGCTTGGACGAAGCGGAGCACTCCGGTCTTTGCGCAAGCGAACGGTGTGACGGGCGTCGGGCACGCGTCGTTTACGAGCTCGCCGGACGGCTCGGAAGATTGGCTCGTTTATCACGCGCACAACGTCCCGACGAATTGGCAGGGCATACGCGACGTGCGCACTCAGCCGTTTACGTGGAACGCCGATGGCACGCCGAACTTTGGACAGCCCGTTCCGACCGGCGCGTCGCTCTCCGAGCCATCGGGCACCCCAACCTTTTTCGCCGCACTTTCGGTTGCGCCAGATACGCGGCTCGGAACCCGATCGACGATTTCGTTCTCATCTAAGGATGAGGACGACGTCCTCGCAGCACTCCTCGCGGCGTAAGCGGCCTCACCGCTTGCAAACCAAGGAGAATTTCCCCCGTAGCCGATCATCCGACCTTTGCAGTATTTCTTAATGATCTTTAGATAAGGTCGCGAGGCCTCGTCCGTACGTACACGTCCTTTCGCCGTTCGCAACGGAGGAGAAAAACAATGACGACGCGCAAGCCCAACGCCGCCGCGGCCATCGCCGCCGCTGCCGCCGCCGCAGCGGTTACCGTAATCGCGATTTCGCCCGCGCGGGCGGTCACCAGTATCTCGCTGGATTTCAACGGCTCGGGCAACACGCTCGCCGCCACCGGCTTCGACGCCGCCTACAACCTCAACACCGCCAGTTTCTCAGTCGGCGGCGGCGTCCTCCAGATGAACACGATCCCGGGTGACACGTTCGGCAACTACGGCGGGCCGACCGACCCTGGCGGCACCGATCCCGACACCGCCGTCAACATGTTCTACAGTGTGCTCGAGCCGGGTCAGCGCACCGTCGTCGAATCGCGCATCAACGTCTCAAACCTCAACCGCAACTACCACGGCGGCGGCATCTGGATGGGGACCGATCAGGACCATTACGTGCGGCTGGCGATGTTCCACAATTCCGACTTGGATCCGGTGAACGGCGTCGCTGTCGAGTCGCTGCGCGAGAACCAGGATTTCTGGCCGGACAACGTGCCGCCCGGGCCGGGCAACGACATTCAGAGCGTGAGCGTTGGCGGGATCGCTCCCAGCCCGCAGACGACGCCGCTCGACGTCGTATTCCGACTCGTCCGCGACGGCACGGGCAATAGCGTGACCGGCGCCGGCGCCAGCATGTTCTACAGCCTCGACAACGGCGCGACCTTCAACCGCGTCGGCGGGCCGGGCTTCACCTACGACGGCATCGTCACCGCCGCCGGACAGGGACCCAACGGCGGGCCGAGCATCGAAGCGCCCGGCAACTTCAAGGTGGGCGTTTACGTCGCCGGTCCGGCTAACCAGATCGTGCAGGCGACCTTCAAGTGGGACAATTTCACCGCGCAGAGCGGCGACACCGCATGGGCCGCCGACGCGAACGGGAATTGGGAAACCTGGACCGCATGGACGCTCGGAGTACCCAGCGCGGTTGAGGCTACCGCCAACTTCGGCCCCGTCGCGACCAACAAGACGGTCACAATCACTGATCCCAACGGCCACAACGTCGGCTCGGTCAACTTCAACACGGCCGCCGGAACCGGCTACACGATCGCCGCCGGCCCCGGCGGAACCACTGCGTTCAACAACGGGCTGCGCCTCGTCCGCTTTACCGGCAGCGCGTCGATGAACGTGACCAGCGGAAACCACACGATTTCCGCGCCGATCACCTACGCGAGCAACACGATCTGGAACGTCGCCGCCGCCGGCTCAACGCTTCGCCTGACCGGGGCGTCCACGTTTGAGACCGGCGCCACGCTCACGAAGACGGGACCGGGCACCGTCGAGGCCAAGCAAGTCCTCGCCGGGGGTTTGACGGTCAGCGCCGGCACCGTGCGCGTCGCCACCAACGGAACCAGCGCATCGACGAGCAACGTCGCAACGATCAGCACGAGCGGCGGGCGCTTCGACCTGACGAACAACGCGCTCGTCGTCAATTACAACGCGCCCGATCCCAGCCCCTTCAACGACGTGCGGAGTCAGATCGTCAGCGCGTACGTCAACGGCGCCTGGACCGGTAACGGCATCACCAGCTCGAACGCGAACAATACGACTCACGGGATCGGCTACGCCGAACGCTCCGCGTTGTCGTCGGTGCCCACGATCTTCGGCACGGTTGATACCGACGCGGTCCTCGTGCGCTACACGCGCTACGGCGACGCAGACCTCAACGGCACCGTCAACCTGATCGACTTCAACGCATTGGCGGCCAATTTCAACGGAACCAACAAGGTCTGGACGCAGGGCGACTTCAATTATGACGGCAACGTGAACCTCCTCGACTTCAACCGCTTAGCAGGAAACTTCAACCAGGTCGCTGCTGGCGAAACCGATCCGACCCCCACCGACTGGGCCAACTTGGCTGCCGCCGTCCCGGAGCCTTCCTCAGGCGTGACTTTCATCCTGGGGATTGCCACGGCGACAGTCGCGCGTCGCCGAAGATGCATTACCGGCTATTGTGAAGAGTAGCGACATCCCGCACTCAAACGCGCGGGGCACTACGAGGCTTTGCGCTCGTCCGATGGATTGCCGAGCTGATCCATGCGGAGTCGGACACTTGAAAGACTATTTCAGGCCGGTGTAGCAATCGCCAGCGCTCGATCGGCGTTGGGGGGTCCTTACGCGCAGTGGTCGCGCGGGCCATCGGATGATCCAAGCTATTTTCCAATCGGCGTATGGCTTCAACAGCCCGTGTACGCGGCGGAGTACCGCACGATTGGCGTCAATCTTTACATGGGCCTGTACGAGGGCCCGACGGAAGACGATCTTTCCCGGCTCGCGGCCGCCGGGATGCAGACGATCTGTGGTCAGAACAGCGTGGGGCTGGCGCACATCGCGGATCCGACAATCGTCGGCTGGATGCTGGAGCCCGAGCCGGACAACGCGCAGTGGAATGGCAGCGAATACGATCCGCCCATCCTGCCGCAAGTTGTGCAAGGCTGGTACAGCGCGGCGCGCGCGAATGACCCATCGCGGCCAGTTTCGTTGATCCTTGGTCAAGGAGTCGCGTGGGACGGCTGGTGGGGTCGCGGCACGCGAACGAATCATCCCGAGGACTACCCGCAGTATTTACTTGGCTCCGATATCGGCTCGTTTGACGTCTACCCGGTGAACGGTGAGCTGCCGATCCAAGGGCAGCTTTGGCGCGTCGGATACGGAATGGGACGGCTCAAGCAATGGTCGCGACCGGGACAGCCTGGATGGACATTCATCGAGACGAGCGACATCGACGGTACTGGCGGACCGACACCCGCACAGGTGAAATCGGAGGTTTGGCTCGCGCTGGTGAACGGCGCCCAAGGTCTGACATATTTCACACACCAGTTCGCGCCGACATTTAACGACCGGGTGCTTCTTACCGATGCGCCGATGCGGGCCGCGGTGACAGCAATCAACCAGCGAATCCAAACACTCGCGCCGGCCTTGAACAGCCCCTCGATCGATGGCGCATCGACCATCGACATGCCCTCCTCGGTGCAGCTCATGGAGAAGCGCATCGGGGACGACATTTACATCTTTGCCGTAGGTTCGCTGGCGACCTCAGTCACAGCCACGATTCAGAACGTGACGCTTCCACCAAACTCGATGGCCGAGGTTTTGGATGAGGGCCGGCAAATCCCGATCACGAACGGGCAATTCACCGATGACTTTGGCTCCTACGGCGTTCATCTCTATCGCATTGTGCAGACGCGCAGCACCTGGAGCGGCGGAACCGATGGTGCGTGGTCCTCATCATCGAACTGGTCGAACGGCATTCCGAACGGAGCCAGCAAACGAGCGACATTCGGTGCAGGTCCCGCTGGAACAACGATGCTTGACGTTCCAATCACCTTGGGCGCGCTGCGCTTTCAAAGCGAACCGACGCGATCGCTCGTTGGCCAGCAGCTGACGATGCACGATCCTTTCGGGCCGGCCAAGATTGACGTTACCGCCAACGCCTCCGCCGCAATCCTCAGCAATACACACCTGGAGAGCGACACGGTTATCTCCGTGGCACCGGGCGGGCAGCTCGAGATGAGCGGCAACATCGGCGGACCGATCACGATGACCAAAATAGGAGCGGGCCACCTCGCCATCAAACACGTGCGCACAACGCAGCTCGACCTTCGTGAAGGCGATGTGCAGGTGATCGCGAACGGTACCGACGCCGCCACCAGCAGGGTCAGCACACTAACGATCGCAGGCACCCCGAACGCCTGGGGCGCGTCGCTCGATCTCTCGAACAACGCGATCGTCATCGATTACGCGAACGACGATCCGAGTACCGTGGTGAAGGACCAGATCAGGTCCGGATTCGCCGGCGGAGCGTGGAACGGGAACGGAATCCGCAGCTCATCTGCCTCGACGAACTCCGGGTTTGCGTTGGGCTATGCTAATGCTGATGAGCTCTTCACGAGCTTTCCCGCTTTCTTCGGTGGCGAGGAAATTGACGTGACGACGGTGCTGATTGATTACACGCGCTACGGCGACGCCGATCTCAACGGCACGGTAAACCTTAGCGATTTCAACCGTCTGGCAGTCAACTTCAACGGCGTGGGCAAGGTCTGGAGCGAGGGTGATTTCAACTACGACGGGATCGTCAACTTGCTCGACTTCAATAAGCTGGCCGGCAACTTCAACCAGAGTGCCACGGGCGTGCATGGCGAACCAACGCCAGAAGACTGGGCGAACCTGGCCGCCGCCGTGCCGGAGCCGGCGATTAGTGTCTTCGGCGCAAGCGCCGCGTTACTTCTCCAACGGCGGCGAAGATGCTTCCAGCACGATCGTGGCGAGAGCCACCAGCGCCGAATCTCCACCACATGCTGAACCATCCCGTTTTTGCCCGCAGTTGTTACCCATGTGATTGCGTATCGCCCTCGCTATTCAAGCCCGTCCGGAGGATTAGCGCACCCAAGGCGCCGGCGGCCAATGAAGCGAGGAAGATCGCGGTCTTGGCCGCGGCGTAGACCGTGCGATCTGGGAACGCTTCACCGGCAATGAAGAGGGACATCGTGAAACCGATGCCGCCCAGGGCACCGGCGCCGCAGAGCTGACGCCACGAATACGCTTCCGGTTTCACCGCGATGTGACTGCGCACGGCGAACCAGCACGCCGTCGCGATACCGATTGGCTTCCCGAGAACGAGTCCAAGCGTGATCGCGCAGATCAGCCGTCCATTTCCCCGAAAGACCTCAGGCGAGAACGTGACGCCCGCATTGGCCAAGGCGAAGATGGGCAGGACGACGTAGCTCGACCACGGCTCGACCAATCGAAGCAGTTTGTCGGCAGGCGAATCGATCCGGGCGTGGATTGCATCCAGCGCCCGCAGCGCTGGCTCGGAGGGTCCAGATCGCATTGCCTCGCCGGCGTGGCGATACTCTAAACGGATGACGGCTGTCGCCTGCGCGAGCAGCGCATTCAGATTCGCGGGCGGTCGCGTGGGGATGAGGATGGCCAGGATCACGCCAGCAAGCGTGGCGTGCAATCCACTTTCGTGGAGCAGGAACCAGAGGACGACGCCGCAGATCGCATATGGCAGCGTGCTGTACACGGCCATCCGATTGAGCACGACTAATAGCACCGTCACCGCGCCGCTCGCCAGCAAATAACTCGTAGTAATCTGCTCAGTGTAGAACAGCGCGATGACCCCGATCGCCACGATGTCGTCGATGATGACCGCGGCGGTAAGGAAGACGCGCAGTTCGACCGGGACGCGGTCGCCCAGCAATACGATCAGCGCCACCGCAAACGCCGTATCCGTGCCGATCGGGATACCCCATCCATGTTTCAGCCCGGGTGGCGCGATGAAGTAATAAATCATAGCGGGAAGGATGATCCCTCCCAGCGCGGCGAGGACGGGGAGTGCACCGGACCGAAAGCTCGAGAGGTGGCCGACCGTGAACTCGCGCTTGATCTCGAGGCCCACCACGATGAAGAAGACGGTCAACAGTCCATGATTGACCCAATCGAGTAGCGTGAGCGCGAAAGTGGCGGACTTCCACTGAAATCCGAAGGGGGTATCCCACCAGGACAGGAATCCCTCTCGCACGGGAGAGTTGCTCAACAGGAGCGCGAGCAAAGTAGCGAGGCCCAGCAGCAGTCCTGAGGCCGGCCCCCAGCGAACGAACTCGAACGCGGCGGTTTGAATGCGATGGCCAAGTGAGCCAAGCATCGCGTCGGCCAGGGAGCTCTCGTCCCACGTGCCGGTGTACTGACGGCCGTTGATGAAAAAGGTCGGCGTGATTCGCACGCCGCTGCGCTGGGCGCTTTCGATGTCCTCGCGCACGCGTGCCTGCGCGGTTGTGAAGGTGGGTTCGTGCGTCGCGTCGCGTGGCAATTCGAAGTCCCGCGCGATCTTCCCAAAGTCGCCGGCTTTGAACGTGGGCCCGCGCTCCATCAGCGCTTCGTGCACCTCCCAGAATTTTCCACACGTTTCGGCGGAATACTCCGCCAGCTCCGCCGCGCGCATCGCATCCTCGCTACCCGGCACGGGCGCGTGCCGAAAAACGAATCGCATGCGTTCACCGAAGCGATCGCGCAGTCCCTCGACGACCTCATGAACCGCGTGACAGTGACGACAGGCGTAGCTGCCGTACTGCACCAGCGTCATCTCGGCATCGACCGGCCCCAGGACATGGTCGCGGTTCGGATCAATCGGCGGATTCAAGACCATTCGGACTCCGATCGCCATAATTACAGCAACGGTTTACAGCTGTGTACTCGCTAAGCTCAGGGCATCGCAAACGATCTGCTTGGATGGAGGCTGCCGTGACCGATGCAAAACATGTTCCGACAGCGTCACCAGCGCAGAGCGAGGCGCAGCTGGAAAATCTCCTCGCCGCTTCCGCAACGCAACTCACTTCGTATTTGGAAGGCGCGCATCCGGCCGATGCCGCCGTTGTTCTCATGCGTCTTCCGATCATGCGCGCTGCTGAGGTAACCGAGCACCTGCGTCCACAGACGGCGGCCTCAGTACTCCGGGAAATCCACCCGGCGCTGGCGGCATCGATATGCGCGGCGATGCAGCCGTCCGCGGTGTCGAGGGTTCTCTCGCAAATGGCGCCGGATGACCGAGTTGACATTCTCAACGATCTGCCCGCGGCGTTTCGCGAACTCGTGATGCAGGAACTCGGTGTCCGCGAGGCGGACGAAGTGCGGCGATTGGCTCCGTATCCGTCGGATTCGGCCGGCGGCATCATGACGACCGACCTGATCGCCCTGCCCGATTCGATGAGCGCCGAGCACGCCGTCGCAGAGTTGCGCCGCATCGGACAGGAAGCTGAGCAAGTCCACTACGTGTACGTCGTCGATGGGCAGGGGCGTCTTTGCGGCGTCCTTTCCATGCGGGACCTGATCTTCGCGCCACCTGATCAATCGCTTGGCATCATCAAGCGCGCGGACGTTGTATCGGTGCCCGTGACCATGGACCAGGAAGACGTTGCGCGCGTCCTGCGGCGGCACGGATATCTTGCGCTTCCCGTCGTCGATGATGGCCAGCGGCTTCTGGGCGTGATCACCGCCGACGACTTGACGGATGTCGCCGAAGAAGAGGCGACGGAAGACATCCAGAAGATCGGCGGCACCGAGGCATTGCACGCGCCGTATTTTCAGGTCGGACTTGCCTCGATGCTCCGGAAGCGCGGGAGCTGGCTCTCGATCCTGTTCTGCGGGGAGATGTTGACCGCCACCGCCATGGGTTTCTTCGAGTCTGAAATCCAACGGGCAGCCATCATCGCGCTGTTCGTACCGCTGATCATCAGCAGCGGAGGAAACAGTGGTTCGCAGGCCACGACCATTGTGATCCGGTCGCTCGCGCTGCGGGAGATTGCTCTGCGGGACTGGTGGCGCGTCGGCGCACGCGAGCTGGGAACCGGCGTGCTCCTTGGGGTGTTCTTGGGACTGATCGGAGCACTGCGCGTGGTGCTGTGGTACCACTTCGGCTGGCATGATTACGCAGGGCATCCCTACCGGATGGCAGCGACCGTGTGGATAAGTCTTGCAGCCGTCGTTGCGTTTGGGTCCGTTGTTGGAAGCATGCTGCCGTTGATCATGCAGCGGATTGGTTGGGACCCAGCGTCGGCGTCGGCGCCGTTTGTCGCAACTCTTGTGGATGTGACAGGCCTGGTCATCTACTTCGTGGTTGCCATCATGGTCCTTCGAGGCACGGTACTCTGACAACAGGCGACGAAGTCGCATGATCGTGACCAGGTCCGCCGTCATCCTCCCAAGTTCGCAGCGCCATCCAGTCCAAGGAGAATCGGTTCCTGCGCTGGGCGCGCAGCGCGGGTACCGTTTTGCGCGGCGCGCTCCACGCCTGTCCGGGCCAGCGGACGTTCTTCGGACCCGGACCGTGGCGCAGCACATCCGACATCTCATATCCATTTCCGAAAACATCCACGCGCATGATTGTCTCCTTTCGTGGAATTGAATGTTGCAACTCCATCGCTAGAGATGGAAGTCGCCAGCGGCCTCGGGTTGGTAGAGAATTGCCTCCACCCGCAACCGCCGCTCGCCGATGGGCGCGTCGAACTTGACGACTTGACCCACCCGCGCGCCCAGAAGCGCCGCTCCGATCGGGGCGAGCACGGAGATCTTTCCCTGGTCGACGTTTGCATCCTTCGGATACACCACGGTGTAGGTCTTCGACACGCGCTCATCGAGGTGTCTGACGTGCACGCGGGAGTTCATTGTCACGATGCCGTCTGAGACTTCTTTGTCGGCCACCAACTTGCCGTGGCGCAGCTCCTGGGTGAGCGCCGCGACGCTGACCGAAGGTCTCGCGCGCCAAGATTCTAGCAAGTCTTGAAGACGAGCGAAGTCTGTCCTGGTGACGACGATCCCATCTTTTTCTGCGATTTCGCGTGCGATCATTTTTCACATCCTTTCTTGTTAGAGGTCGAATTCGCCAGCCGCCTCGGGCTGAAACAGAACCTTGTCAATCCGCGCTCGCCGTGGACTGCGCCGCGCGGTCCATTCGACGGCCGTACCCACGCGTGCACCGAGCAGCGAAGCGCCAAGCGGCGTGAGGACTGAGACTTCCTCTCCGCATAAGTCGCCGTCGTCTGGGTAGACAAGCGTTACCGTTTGGCGCTTGCCGGAGTCGAGCTCCTGCAAGCAAAGCTTGGAGTTCATCGTGACGACGTCCGGGCCGACATCCGCCTGCGAGACCACTGAGCTCTGCTCGAGCTGGTTCTCCAACGCGCGCAGATAACTGTGGAATGGGTCACCGCCCAGCGGCCGGGACTTGCCGAACGACGCAATCATCTGCCGTAGGCGCTGTGCGTCCGCGTTCGTGACGACGGCCTGATCCTTAACGAGCATGTAAGACCTCCCGCTATGTCGCGCGATCTCACTGCAGCGCGCGCACGCCAAGTAATGAGTCTCGATTTTTGCGAATTGTCTCGTGCCAACCCGCCTACCCCGGCGGGTGACCGGTAAGGCGGGATCAGCCGAAGGGGAGAGCGTTGCTGCTAGATATTTTTTCTATGTTCATCGTTGTCTACTCCAGTTTTCACATCACATCGCCACCAGCGCGCCGGAACGCTGCGGGTCTCTGCGCTCCAACGAAAGGTGCCGTTTTGCGGCGCGCTTAACCGCGCGTCGAATGCGATGGGCGACCTTGTCAACGGCGGCGTACAAGTCTGCATGAGTTTCCTCAACAGCGACTACGTTACGCCGCCGCAGCGCCACAACCACACTGCATCGCTTGTCGATCCCTCCGCGATTCGCGTTTCACGTCCTCACTTGCATGACATCTTACGACCTGGAAATACGTAGGTAAAATATGAAGTTCCAACACCTTACTTAGATTTTGTCAATGAATACAATACGGTCATGAAATGGCTGAACTATCATCATCTTTACTATTTCTGGATGGTCGCACGGGAAGGCGGCGTAGCACGGGCGGCCGAGGAATTGATGGTCTCACAACCGACGGTCAGCGTTCAGTTGAAGGAGCTACAGACCGCGCTCGGGCAGCAGTTGTTCCATCGCGTCGGGCGTCGCCTGCAACTGACCGACGCGGGACGGATCGCCTTCAATTACGCCAACGAGATCTTCTCCCTGGGTCAGGAGATGACCAATGCGCTGGAACACCAGCCTGTTGGCCGAACGCTGAGACTTTCGATCGGAATCCTCGACGTGATTCCAAAGGTCATCGTGCGTCAACTGCTCGACCCCGCAATCCGACTCCCGCAGCCCGTCCGGTTGATCTGCCGCGAGGATAAAGCCGACCGCCTGTTGGCGGATCTTGCTGCACGCCGGACAGATGTCGTGCTGAGCGACGCCCCGATCGGCACCGCCGTCCAGGTCGAGGGATTCAATCACCTGCTCGGCGAATCGAGCGTCTCATTTTTCGCCACTAACGAGCTCGCTGCGCGGTTGAGGAAAGGGTTCCCAAAATCGCTCGACGGACAGCGCATGCTCCTGCCGACAGATCACACGCAAGTGCGGCGCTCATTAAATCATTGGTTTGATTCCAAGCGGATTCATCCTACGGTGATGGGCGAGTTCGACGACAGCGCGCTGATGTTCTGGTTTGGGCAGGGCGGCATGGGTGTGTTCCCCGCGCCGACGCTGATGGAGGCGGCCCTGAAGCGAGACTTCGGCGTGAAGCTCGTCGGCCGAACACCCGATGTACGCGAACGCTTTTACGCCATCTCGATGGAAGCGCAGCTCAAGCACCCGGCCGTGGTGGCGGTCTGCGAGGCGGCTCGCAAATCGCTCTCCAAGTGATGGGCGGTAACATCGTTCTCCATTGAATATCTCTATGTGACGCCTTGAAAGATCGTATTTTACTATGCACCTATCCCTCCTAGTATGAGGAAGTGACGCAGCAACATTCGAGAGAGGTGAGCGATGACAAAGCCGAAGGCAGACGAACGAGTGTGCTTGATGCAGGATGTTCCGGAGCTGGGCCTTCGTCGCGGCGACACCGGCGTTGTGTGCAGCACATGGTTCGATCCTGGCACGGCATTTGAAGTCGAGTTTCAGCCTCGTGCGCGTGGTTTTCCCGTGCGTGTCCTGCTCATGCCTAACCAGATACAGAAGGATGTGACGACACAGCCCCGCCGGGAATTGTCACCCACGTAGAAGGAGCATGTCATGCGAGATATTGGCCACCATGAAAAGATTGACGTTCGTATCAGCAAAGATTGCGGACCGTACATCATGATCGAGCCTGCCAGGATCGACGAAATCGAAGAGCTCTTAAGCAGGAATGGGATTGCGTTCACGCTGGAGGACACAACCCATTCCTGTGTGGGAACCCCGGAGGCGGCAGTCATCGAATTCGGCCGGGACGCGGACGTCGAGCATATTCAGCATGTGCTGGACGGCGCGCGCTAGCGTGCGGCCGGGGTGAATTCAGTCAGGTGAAATCTTGATCCAAATCAAGCGGGCATATGTAAAACCTTCTCGCCGCGATGGTGAGCGAATCCTGGTGGAACGGCTCTGGCCTCGTGGATTGACCAAGGCGCGGGCGGCGGTGGACCTGTGGCTCAAAGATGTGGCTCCCAGTCCAGAATTGCGTAAGTGGTTTGGACATGATCCGGCGAAGTGGAAGCGGTTCGAGCAGCGCTATTGGAAAGAACTGCGGACTCGGGATGCAGAAGTCGCGCTCCTGCGGCAGAAAACAAAGAAGGGCACTGTCACCCTCGTGTACGCGGCTCGAGACGAGCAGCATAATGGCGCCGTGACGTTACAGCGGTTTCTTGAGCAGCGGAAGAATTGAAACGCTGGGACAATTGTCGCGCCCCGGGTGGATGTAAGCGGCTCGTCTTCTTCATGAATCAACTCAGTCCACGAGAATGCAAGACTCGAACAAGGAATGCGAGTTTCGATCGATCCTGGTCGCCTTGGATGGGTCGGACCTCGCCGAACATGCGCTGCCGATCGCTGTGAGCCTCGCCCGACGCCACGGTGCGGCACTTCACCTCGCTCGCGTTTACGTGCCCGTTGCGGGTGTCTACGGCGAGCACGCAATCCGCTATGACGAGGCGCTGGATCGCCTGCTGATGAAACGAGCGCGGGACTACCTTGATGATGTCGTCGCTCGCGTGGCGGTCGCTGCTGGTCTTCAGGCAAGTTCGTCCTTGCTGGAGGGCCCCGTCGCCGACGTGATCTCCCGGCACGCGACGGCAGTCGGTGCCGACTTGCTCGTCATGACGACGCAAGGGCGCGGCCCGATGGCGCGGTTCTGGTTCGGCAGCGTCTCCGACGAAATCGTCCGACAGGCCGGCGTGCCACTTCTGTTTGCACGACCCGAGGCGGGACCGCCGGACTTGCGTAAGGAGCCACTTGTACAACGGGTATTGATCCCACTCGACGGATCCGCGCTGGCCGAGTCGATTCTGGAACCCGGTCTCTCCCTAGTTGGCAATAGCAAAACCGTGTACACGCTCCTGCAAAACGTGATACCAGTCGCGGAGCTGAGCTATGGCCCCGCCGGCGGCAGGGTCACCGGCTTCAGGGAGTCGCTCAAGGAGTTGCAGGAACTCGAAACACAGGAATCGAAACGAGCGCAAGAGTATCTGGAGCCCCTCGCCCAGCGCTTGCGCACACGCTCCTTCGCTGTGAACACGCGTGTCACGTTAAGCGAACGAACCGCCACAGCGATCCTCGATGAAGCGTCGGCAAATGGAGCGGACCTCATCGCGCTGGCGACGCGTGGCCGCGGTGGACTCAAGCGACTGATGCTCGGGAGCGTCGCTGACAAGGTGCTCCGTGGCGCGGCGACGCCCGTTCTGATTTACCGCCCGACCGGCGCGGCGGCATCGGAGGAATGACGCGATCCACAATCCTCGACGACCACCCCGCGCTCCGTCCTCGTCCGCTCAGCGCTTGAAGCGCTTGACCCAGTCCACGAACCGGTCAACGAATCGCTGAAGAAATTCTTGCGTGCGCGCGTTGTTGATCTTGCCGTCGGAGGCGATCAGGTCCTCCTTGAAGTGGAGAAACACCTCAGGCTGGCCGAGCGTGGGGACGTCGAGGTAGGCCAGTGTGTTCCGCAAGTGCTGCTGCGCCATCGCGGTGCCGTTTGAACCAACCGAGGTGCCGCACACGGCGGCGGGCTTGCCAGCGAAGGCGCTCGTCCCGTACGGCCGCGAGGCGATGTCGATCGCGTTTTTCAGCACGCCGGGGACCGAACGGTTGTACTCGGGCGTGACGAACAGCAGCCCGTCGCAAGCCGCGATCGTTTCCTTCAGCCGTCGGCAGACCGGTGGGTAGTCGGCGTCGAAGTCCTGGGTGTAGAGCGGCAGGTCGTCGATGCGGATGTGCTCGAACGTTAGCTCGCCCCTCGGCGCGAGCTTCTCAACCGCCAGCGCGAGCCGGCGATTATATGAGTCCTTTCGCAGGCTGCCGACGATCACACCGATCTTTAACGAGTCCATGATGATCTTCCTTTCCTGTTCGCTCGGCGTCGGTGATACCCGGCCGCCGGTTAATCCTGCAAATGTGCTCCAGGAACCACAGGCTATTGTCGAGTCCGCGCGACACTTCCGTGAAAAGGTCTGCGATGTCGGCGTCGCCGAGTCGCAGGTGCTAGAGTTGGCGCGTGCGCCGATGTTGCATTGTAAGTCGATTCACGAGCTCGATGCGACGCTAAGGAGATCCGTATGGAGGAGAAAGACTCCAATCCCGCAGGTTCGAACATTCATCCCGACGTGACGATCGGGCACGTGCACCTGAAGGTGGCGGATCTGGAACGGTCGCTCGCGTTCTATCGCGACGTGCTCGGATTCCAGGTCACGCAGCGAATGGGTTCCCAGGCGGCATTTCTGTCGGCGGGCGGATATCACCATCACATCGGCCTGAACACGTGGGAGAGCGCCGCCGGACACCCGCCGCCGCCCGGATCGACGGGTTTGTATCACGTGGCCGTGCTTTATCCGACGCGTGCGGAATTGGCGGATGCGCTGCGGCGACTGGTCGAAGCGAAGATTCCGCTGGACGGCGCCACCGATCATGGCGTGAGCGAAGCGCTATACCTGCGCGACCCTGACGGCATTGGCGTTGAGTTGTACTGGGATCGCCCGAAAGCGCAATGGCCGCGGGATCACGAGGGCCGGTTGGAAATGCACACTCGACCGCTCGATCTGAACGCGTTGCTGAGAGAGGCCCCGCCGAGACGATAGCATTCGTGTGCCGCGCGTTTGTGCACATGCCGGCCGAGGACGAGCCGCCGGGATTTGCCGTTATGGTTCCGCGAGGCCAGCCCGCGGCGAAGAGAATGAGGAGAAGAGTGCCGGGTCGATTACTACGGAGGGGTCAGCTCATCTGCGGCGCGGTCTTGAAGATCAGCACGTTGAGCGCTTCCCGATCCGGTTTTAGCAGCTCGGCGACGCGGGGTTTGTTTACTTCGGCAACGATGATCAGCCCGATTCCCGCGTTCACGTCACAGAAGATTCCGAGTTCTTTCATACGCTTTGACTGAAGCTCGTTGTCTTCGGTCGGCGTGACATAGTGCACCGAGTCGGCCTTGTAGCGGCTGATGAGGAACAGCTGGATCAGCGTCATCAGGCGCTTCTTGCGCATTGTCGGCGCGGTGTTCTGGTCGCGGATCGAGAGGATATTGCGGCCGCGGCGATCTTGGATCGGAGAGAAGATCACGTTGGCGAGTGTTTCGGAGCTCTCAGACAGGACGTTCAATTCCAGCAACTCCGAACCGGCGGTGTGCGGGCGCAGAGCGACGCGGATTGCGCCCACGTGGTCGTAGTGCTTGCTCCAGGTTTCAAGCCACTCTTCCAGCAGCTTGGGAGGCGTCTCCGTTTGAATCACGTGTTGGAACTGGGTGGAGCCCTTGCCCATCGCCTTGGTCGCGGCCGTGCGACCGGACGAAGCCATAAGCGCACCATCGAGCCGCGGGCCGCCGACCAACGTCTGTGGCGTGCGATACGGCGATTCCAGTAACCTGAACTTGCGCTGCAAGCGTGCGAGCGCCAACATGCCGTCGTGCTTCAACGCGGTGGCAAATTCCTCGGCGGCGAGTCCGTCAATCTGATGGCCGCCATACGTGATGAAGTTGAATACGTATCCGAGCTTCCCCAGCTCCTCGGGAAATCGCTTCATCTGCTCGTCGCTCATTCCGGTGGTGTCCCAGTTGAATGACGGCGAGAGGTTGTACGCCAGCATCTTCTCTGGAAATCGGGCGTGAATGGCGTGAGCAAACTCGCGTGCGTCGGCCAGGTCCGCGGTCTTGGTCTCCATCCACAGCAGATCCGCAAACGGCGCGACAGCAAGTGACTTCGCGATCGCGTATTCGATCCCGCCCTGAATCTGGTAGAAGCCTTCGGGCGTCTTGGGCAGCTCGCAATCCCAGGGAACCTGGATCCCCATCGACTTTGCCTTCTCGCTCGCTTCGAAGAACGACGCACGCTTCGAGAACTCCAGCCATTCCTCGACGCTCAGCTCGAAGCGCTCGTCCTCGCGGCTCCGAAACTCCATGACATCAGCGACGGCGCGTCCATAAGTTGTCAGACCTGCGGCGGCCTGCCAAAGCTCCATGTAGCGCGTATCCAGCGCGTCGAGGGTTGCCTCCGCGTTCGTGGCCGTCGCGTCTTCCAGCGCCCGAGCGCCATCGGCAATGAGCGATGCCAACCCGACCTCCTCCAGCCACGCGAGCGCCGACCGATGCTCAGTGTCAGAGATGGCAAACAGCATGTGACCGCGGATTTCCTCAACGCCCAGCTCGAACAGTTGTCTGAGGATGGCGACGTACCCGGACTTGTAACTTGGAAGATCGGAGTTGACGGCGCCCAGAAGGAACGGCTGGTCGCGCTCGTCGCCGCGACTCTCAAGGAACGTCGCGGCTTCGGCGTCGGTTCGAGCCACGATGATTCCCGGCACGCGCATGATGTCGAGCTGAAGTCGCGCGGCGTTGAGACGCTTGATCTGCTCGTCTGACGAAACGAGGACCTTGCCGCCCTGATGGCCGCATTTCTTGGCGCCGGGGCGCTGGTCTTCGATGTGGTATCCCGGCACCCCTGCTTCGACGAACCGGCGGATCAGGTTGCGCACGTGCGCTTCGCCGCCGTGGCCGGTATCGGCATCGGCGATGATGAATGGCCGGTAGTCGATCACCGGCGTCGCCTTGCGCTGCTTTTCGCTCATGCGCATGCGCGCGAAATGTTGATTCTTGTCGGCCACGAGCAGCGCCCGCACCAATGCCGCGGCTTCGTCCGGCACCTGACTGAGCGGATAACTCGCCAGATCCGGACCCGGGTCTTCCGAAACCGAACCCTTGGCCGACGTCGCCCAACCCCCCAGGTAGATTGCTTCGATCCCCATGCGCTTGATGGTCACAGCCTGACCGGGCGAATAGGGACCGAAGGTCGTGATCGACTTGCGTTGTGCGAACAGTTCGCGGAGGCGCGCATAAAACGCCTCGGCAGCCTTTCGCGCAACCGTGTAATCGTTGCGGATTGTTCCTTCCTGCTCTGTGACTTCGCGCGGCGAGTACAGGCGGAGGATGCCTTCGAAGCGAGGGTCGTCAAACCAAGCCCGCGCAGCCGCACTTTGCTGCTCAACTGGCGTCATCGTCGTGTTCCATGTTCTGCGTGATCCGCTTCCCCTCCACGCGGAACGTGTGCGCGTACAACCGAATTCGCTTCCTCGCTTCTTCGAGGTTGTGGTTGTTCAGATTGAGGTTGAGCAAATCGATATACCACGGCTGTTTTATCGGCTCGTCAACGTAGGTCGCGACAATCTCACGGGCGATTGGCAGCGTCGTGCACTTTGAGTCGTCGTGAACGTCGCGATTGCTGGCGTGACGTAGTTTCTCGTATTCCTCGTCGAGCAGCCGCGCGAACAGTTCGGCGGAGAAACGGTCACCGGGTTTCACGCCCGTTTCAGCATCGCCGTCCGTGAATTTGCCGGACTTGTGCAGCCACTCCCACAGGATGCTCAAACGGATTTCACCCGTCGCCATGTCTTCCATCAGGTAGAGCACATCGTCGTTGCCGAAGAAATCGGCCGGCTTGAGCGCGGCGGCTTGGAAGCCTTGAAGAAACGCGTTGCCGTATTGAAGCGCGACGCTCAGCAGATCGCGCGCGCCGCGCACGCTTCGCGGGGCAGGCTCTAGAAGGAACAGGTTTTCCGTATCGTTCTGCTCGTACGTCAGCGAAGGGAACTTGCGACCCAATTGATTGACTTGTCCAGCTTTCTCCCAGACTGGCCGGACGATGTGCACCATCTTCCAGTGCGCGACCCACTTGCCGCTGGCGCCTTCGCACTGCTCGCGCTGCGCGCCCGCGACGGCCCGGCGCATCCCGTCGGCGACGCCTCCTGCGGAACCCACCGGGATGTTCGGCTCCATTCCGCCCTGCCACAGCGCGCACCTTCCGTTGAGATCGGGCGTGTTGACCGCGCGGCGCACGCGGTCTTCGTAGTGACGCATGTAACCGTAGGTCATCGTGATCGCGTCGATGTTGGGGTTGACGAAATTCTCGTCCCACGCCATCGCGTCGGCCACGCTGTTGATGTAGTCCCATCGCCCCGTGTTGAAACCGACGAAGTGGGCACCCAGCGCAGCGCGGATTTCCATTAACTGGAAGCTCGCCTCGACTTGTTCAATCAGCACGTAAACTTTGATCGTCCCGACGGGGAGACCAACGTGCTCTTCGAGCGCGCGTAGGATCTCGTTCCAAAGCGCGGCTTCTTCGGCGGTTTGAATTTTGGGCAAATACAGGACCAGAGATGAGCCAGAGTCGCGCAACGATTGGTGATTGTTCACGACGTACAGGACCGTATCGACGATCGATGCGGAGAATCCTGTGCCGTCCGCACATCGAACGTGCCGATCGTCCAGATGGAGTCCGCGGGCGCGGAAGATCTTTGTCGTGAATTGGAGTTGCTTCTTCCAGTCGTCGATGATCCGTCGGCCGAAGAAGCCCGTCGCCCACTGGTTCATCGCGCCGGCGACTTGCTCGGCCACCTTCAGAAAGACCGGAGCGCCCGCGATGGCCAGCTTGAGATTTCGCTGGTTGTCCAGCGACATCGTCCTCACCTGGCCAAGTGCATCTTCGCCGTCGAACATCCACCCGTCGGCGCCGGACAGCAGCGCATAGGCAACGTTGCGAATGCCTGCTTCGACGGAAGCATTGGGTTTGGTCGCGGGCCCCGTGCCTTGAATCCATTGACGTTGCAGCTCCGGCGGAATATCGCTGCCCGTGAAGTTGGCGTCACGTGCATCGCGTACTTTGATTTCAGTCCGGGGGATTTGCCCGTTGGCATCGAGGAAGCCGATTCGCTGCCGGTTCCGCGCTCGCACGGCCCGCCGTTGCAAGCGCGCGTCCATGACCTCCCGACGAGTAGGTTCGAACGCGGCAAGCGCGTGCAGCGCGGCGATCGCTTGCATCGTGAAGATGTCCGCGTACTCACGCTTCAGGCTTGCCGGGATGGCAATTCCGCCGGCACGCCGAGTATCTTCGTTGGCAGGTGTGCTCACAGGACGATCGCTCGGCGACAATCCTGCCCCAGCCCTTGGCCAACATCAACACCTGCCATCGTGCCGAAGCAAATAGAAGCGACTCGCGCGATGTCGCACTTCTGCTTACAATCCCCGGCGTAGCGGTTACGACAGAATTTGCATGCAAAACGTGACGAAGATCATCTCCGAGATCGAGCGCGGGGATTCCGCCGCGGCAGAGCGTCTCTTGCCGTTGGTGTATGAGGAATTGCGTAAGCTCGCCGCGGCCAAGCTGGCGCAAGAGAAGCCGGGTCAGACGTTGCAAGCGACGGCGTTGGTACACGAGGCGTACCTGCGACTGGTTGGTCCGCCGGATGGTGAGCCGCAGCATTGGAAGAGTCGCGGGTATTTTTTCGCGGCGGCAGCTGAATCGATGCGGCGGATCCTGGTGGAAAAGGCGCGGAGTAAAGGGCGCCTGAAGCGCGGTGGCGGCGTGGGGAAGCGGGTTGATCTTGACGCAGCCGCGACGCTCTCCGAATCGCCGCCGTCGTTGGACTTGCTCGCACTCGATGAAGCGCTAACCAAGCTCGCCGCTGCAGAGCCGGCCAAGGCGGAGGTAGTCAAACTCCGATTCTTTTGTGGCCTCACGATGCCCGAGGCCGCGGCCGCTCTGAATATTTCGCTGGCGACGGCGGAACGGTACTGGACGTTTGCCCGCTCGTGGCTGTATGCCGAACTCGCCGACCGTCCCCAAAAACGCCGTAATAATTCGTAGTCATAGTGAGGGGTGCGTGGGGTATACGTCGCACGTCTTGATGAACGAGTCTGCAATGACCAATCCGCCGGGCCTCGAATCCATCTTCTTCGCCGCTTTGGAACGCAGTTCCCGCGCCGAACGGCAGGCATACCTCGATCAGGCCTGCGCGGGGAATTCCGAGCTTCGCGCGAGCGTGGAACGAATGCTCGCTGCCCAGTTGCATGTCGGGAGCTTCCTCGAGCACCCTGCGCTCACCGCGGGCGCGACCCGCGGCACCACGCCCGTAATCACCGAAGCGGCTGGCACGACTGTGGATCGCTACAAGCTGTTACAGCCGATCGGGGAGGGTGGCTTCGGCACGGTGTGGCTGGCCGAACAGCGCGAGCCGGTCAAGCGACGCGTCGCGCTGAAAATCATCAAGCTCGGCATGGATACCAAGCAGGTGATCGCGCGCTTCGAGGCCGAGCGCCAGGCGCTGGCGATGATGGAGCATCCCAATATCGCCAAAGTGTTCGATGCCGGCAGCACCGACACGGGCCGGCCTTACTTCGTGATGGAATACATCAAGGGCGTGCCGATCCTCGAGTATTGCGACACGAACAAGCTCGACACCACCGCGCGGCTGGAGCTCTTCAGCAGCGTCTGCCACGCGATCCAGCACGCTCATCAGAAGGGGATCATTCATCGCGACATCAAGCCGACCAACGTGCTTGTCACCATGCACGACGGCGTGCCCGTGCCGAAGGTGATCGACTTCGGTATCGCCAAGGCGACCAGCAGCGAGCTCACCACTAAGACCCTGTTCACCGAGCATCGACAGATGATCGGCACGCCAGCGTACATGAGCCCCGAGCAGGCGGAGATGAGCGGGCTGGATATCGACACGAGATCGGACATCTATTCGCTGGGCGTACTGCTCTACGAGTTGCTGACGGGTACCACGCCCTTCCCGCATGAAGAGCTCATGTCCAAGGGATACGCCGAGATGATGCGGATCATCCGCGATGTCGAACCGCACAAACCCAGCCTGCGGTTGTCCTCGCTCGGCGGCGACGCTGGCACACGCGCCGCGCAGCAGCGGCACGCGGGAGACGTCCGGAAACTCGGCCTCTTGCTGCGCGGCGATCTGGATTGGATCGTGATGAAATGCTTGGAAAAAGACCGCAAGCGACGCTACGAGACGGCCAGCGGTCTGGCGGCCGACATCCAACGGCACCTCAAGGACGAACCCGTAACCGCGGGCGCGCCAAGCGCCGGGTACAAGCTACGGAAGTTCGTGAAGCGCAACCGCGGCAAAGTCATCGCGGGCGGCATCGTGGCGGCAGCGCTGGTGCTTGGCGTGATCGGTACGACCACGGGCATGGTTTGGGCGCTGCGCGAGAAGACCCGCGCAACGGTAGCGACCGAAGAGCAAAGCCGGGCACGTAAGCGCGCGGAGGCAACGGTTGAGTTCGTCACAACCGCGCTTCAGGCCAGCGATGCCCGCGGAGACGGCGCCGGCGGGCAGGACGTCACCGTCTGGGCGGCGATGGGTAACGCCATCAAGGACATCGACTCCGGTCGATTCAAGGATGATCCTGCGACCGAGGCGATGTTGAAGGACACGATCGCGACGATCCTTACTAACAACGGGCGTTACGCGGAGGCGGTCCCATTATTTACTCAGGCGTTGGAGACGCGACGGCGGATACTGCCCGGCGATAACGTGTATGTCGCCGACAGCTTGAATCATTTGGCAGCGCTGCTGCTGGTGCTGTGCCGCACCGAGGAGGGCGAGGCGGTGGCCGCGCAGGCACTGGATATGAACCGCCGGCTCCACAAGGAAGACAACAGGGACACCGCGGACAGCCTGAATTATCTCGCGCGGGCAAAGGAAGCGCAGGGCAAGCTGCCCGAGGCAGAAGTCCTCTTCGCCCAATCGCTGGAGATGTGGCAACGGCTGTCGCCCGGCGACAACGTGGACGTTGCCGTCTGTTTGAAAGACCTCGCAGAGATACGCGGCAAGCAGGGTCGCTTGTCAGAAACCGAGCCGCTGTACATCCAAGCCCTTGAGATGAACCAGCGGCTTTACAAAGGAGATCACCCAACCACGGCGAACTGCTTGCTGCGGATCGCTGTCCTGCGGCAGGCGCAGGGCCGTCATGCCGAGGCAGAACAATTTCTCACCCAGTCGCTGGCGATGTTACAGCGAATCTTCAAGGGCGATAATCCCGAGGTTGCGGACACCCTGCGCTTTCTCGCGCACTCCCGCCGAGAACTTGGCCGACTTCATGAGGCCGAGGCGCTGTCCGTTCAGGCTCTGGAAATGTGCAAAAGGATTTATCACAGCGACCACATCGCGCTGGCCGCTTCTCTCCGTGAGGTCGGAACCGCGCGGATGACACTCGGTCGTCCGGCCGAAGCTTTGCCGTTCTTCGTGCAGGCGCTGGAGATGTATCAGCGACTCTTCAAGGGTGATCACCCGCAAGTGGCCGAGTGCCTGAACGACGTTGCCAACGCGCGCCTGACACTCGGCAAACCGTCGGACGCCGAGCCGCTTTTCGTTCAGGCGCTGGAAATGAATCGGCGGCTCGTCAAGGGCGACCAAGTCGCCGTCGCAATGAACCTGAGCAATCTTGCCCGGACGCGCCATGCCCTGGGGAAAACTGACGAATCCAGGCGAGGTTTCGACGAAGCGGTTGCCATGCTGCGCCGGATCACGCCGCAGGGTTCGCCGCTGTTCGCCCGCGTGCTTTGGCGTTCTGGCAGCGCCCGCCTCGACACCAACGATCCAGCAGCGGCGTTGCCTGAGCTCGAAGAGGCCGTCGCTATCGCCGAAAAGGTTCTCCCGCCGGGGCACCCTGACATCAACGATTACCGAGTAACGCTGGCCAAGTGCAAGGCTGCCGCCCGCTAGATGGAAATTCGCTGAGGGGCTTGAAGGCCGCACGTCGCATTGAGCCGTGAGATGCCTGAATACTCTTACGGAGAGTGCGAAATGCTTTGCTGTTTTCGAATCCCGGCCGTTGCGTCGATCGGACTGCTGCTTGTCGCCTGCTCGTTCGCGCGCGCGGCCGACTACGAGATGGTCGTCAGCGGCCCACTGCTTTCGGCGTTTTCCGATTCCAGCACGTTCGACGGAACGAATCACGGAACGCTGCCGCCGATCCTCGATCTTGCCGCGCTTGACGGCGGGTCCTTCACCGCGACGTTTCGCTTCTCGACGGTCACGCCGCTGACCGGAGATTTCGCGCTGTACGACTTGCCCGCGCCGGCCGGCATGACGTCGTTCGACCTTCGCAACTCCAGCGGCGCAGTTGTCCATCACGGCAGCGATCCGTTCGAAGCGAACGCCATCGTTCAGGACAACGTCGGAAGTCCGCCGTTCGTCGTCGATCAGGTGTTGCTCGGGTCGTCGGTCAGCGCCATCAGCGGATCGGCCTGGCCCGTTCCGATCTACAGCGCATCCGGCGATGTCTTCTCGGTGAGCGACGTCAGCTTCTCCGCGACCCTGAACGGCGACAACTACATCAGCGACCTGAGCATCCCAACGAGCGCGGCCACTTATCTCGCGTTTCCCGACCGCGTCTTCGACGTGGTGCTCGAATTCGGCGACGGCGACTACATCAACCGCGTCGGGCCATACCAGCTCGTCGATACAATGGTGCAGTACCAGATCGCCGGCGTCACCGTGACGCCTGTTCCCGAGAGCGGGTTGATCTGGGGGCTCCTGCCCGCGGTTTCGTTACTCGCGCGTCGGACCTCGCGACAGTAACCGCAAAGAGGGAAACACAGGACCGACTTACTTCGCTCTTACTCCGCCGCCGGCAGTTCCTTCAGATCCGCGCGCTTCGTTTCGTACGTGGTGTCGTACGCGAGCAACTCCGGCGATGGCGCGACTCCCCAGCGCTTGCACGCGGCGGCGTAGACTTCTGGCCACCAGTTGCGGTGTTCGGTCAGGCCGTCGTCACGCCACTTGGTCCAATCAACCATAACGCGCGACCAGCACTCGTCGCCGAAGGCTTGTGCTTCGGCTTGTGACGGGAATTCCTTGACCAACCAATCCTTGCCGATGCGCGCGTGCAGGATCTCGTCGGCCCAGTCGTAATCCTGAATGAGCTGCGTCAAACGGTTTGTCGTCGCGACGGCGACTTCCCATTCGTAAGCCTTGCCTGTGGCCTTGGGCATCAGGCCTTGCTCGATCGTGAAGAGCACCGCGTGGCGCTCGAGCGGATTGAGCTTTGTATTTAGCCCGAGCGACCAGGTGAAGTTGAGCGGGATCTTCGTCCAATCGATCCCAAGCGAGACGAACCCAAGCTCGCCCATCATCGCGTGGCGGGCTTCGTCCCAAAGCTGGCGCGTCATGTCGTTGTAATAGTCCCACGGCTTGCCGCGCGTCTCGGAAATGATGCTGGCCATCATTTCGGGCACGTCGATCTCGCGCATGCGTTTGAAGTAGAGCATGAGCGTCTTCGGAAGCGGCGCGACGTTGCGATCGAGCAGCAGCGCTTCCGCGTTGACGCCCATGTTGTAGGGATCCGTGAATCGCTCGTCGCGCTGCGGGACAGGGTCGTAAACGTATGGCGTCTGCGAGAACACCCGCTGCGGCGCGGTCGAATTCAACTTGGCTTCATCAGTACCGTCGAGTCCGCCGGCCGATGCGAGTAATTGATCAAGCACGCCAAGCCAGTCGGAAAGCCCTTGGCGGGTTGTGTCGTCGATCAGACATTTGACTGCTTCCCGACCATATTTTTCGACATCTTCAAGTTCGACCACGGCCAGCCGGCACACGCGATACGTCGGATGATCGAACAACCGGTTTGTTTCATCGATCAAGTGTCGCAAAGAGACGACGACCGCCGGCACGGCGCATTCGTACAGACCCAGAACGAGCGCCTCGACATTCGGCGTGCAGCGGATCTCATCGAAGAACACGTCGAGCGACGCGTTGGGCGATTCGTCGAGCCCCAGTGGCGGCTGGCGCATCTCGCGCACGCGCTTCCTGATGGCAGCGACATGCTCCGCGCAATAGTGCGCGTGCATGCTGAAGGCCATCTTCAGCTCGTAGATTGGAGCGGCCGTAATGCGGGCGACAAAGATGCCGTGAAGCCGGCGGAGTGACCAATGGATGCGCTTGAGCCGGGCAACGGACTCCTCCACGGTCAGCCCAACCGATGCCGCTGCGTTCATCGTGTGCAGCCCGACGAGCGGCGGCAGGCCTTTGTATCCGCGGTATGAGGAAGGGTCCGTCATGCTTAGGTGCGTCATCTTACCCGACGGGACACCTGCCAAGCAGCCGCCTTCAGAGGTTCCCGATTGGTGGCCGATCGCTGTATCTTACGCCTAGGATGAGCCGCCCCGACCCTGTTTGCGCGCAAGGGCGAATTTAGAGGATTTACTTTCGTGCCCGAACCACAGCAGCCAAGGAACCACAAGCCGCCGGCTCTGGTTTCGACCGGAATACCAGGATTAGATGACGTCCTCCGTGGGGGACTCACGCCAGCGCGGATCTACCTCGTTGAGGGTGCGCCCGGCGCCGGGAAGACGACGCTCGCACTTCAATTCCTACTGGAAGGCCTCCGGCGCGGCGAATCGACCCTGTACGTCACGCTGTCGGAAAGCCGCGACGAGCTGATCGCCGTTGCCGCAAGCCACGGGTGGAACGTGGACGGCCTCAACATTTTCGAAACCGCGCCGCCCGAGGAGAGCCTCTCCCCGGAACAGCAACTCACGATGTTTCACCCCTCCGAGCTGGAGCTGGGTGAGACGACGCGCCGAGTGCTCGAGCAGATCGAGCATCTCAAGCCGACGCGCGTCGTTTTCGACTCGCTTTCAGAAATGCGGCTGATGTCGCAGAACCCGCTTCGCTACCGGCGGCAAATCCTAGCCCTCAAACAGTTCTTCACCGGCCGGAAATCGACCGTCTTGTTGCTCGACGACCTTACGAGCTCGGACGAGGATTTACAGCTTCAGAGTATCGTTCACGGCGTCATCCGGCTTGACCGGATCGAGACGCAATACGGCTCCGAGCGGCGCCAGCTTCGCATCTTGAAGATGCGGGGCATCGCTTATCGCGGCGGACTGCACGACTTCGTCATCCGTCGCGGGGGACTTGACGTTTTCCCGCGACTGATCGCATCCGAGCATCACGTTGCCTTTTCCGACGTGCAGAACAGCAGCGGCCTGCCCATGCTCGATGCGCTGCTGGGCGGCGGGCTGCCGCCGGGAAGCAGTACCCTATTCCTCGGTCCGGCGGGCGTGGGCAAATCGACGGTCGCTATGCAATTCTGCATAGCCGCCGCGTCGCGCGGCGAACGGTCGGCGATCTTCACGTTCGACGAAACCGTCGGCATGTTCCTGAACCGCGCACGCAAACTGAACCTTCCCGTCGATCCACATGTGAAGTCCGGGCTGATCACGGTCCGCCAGGTCGATCCCGCCGAGCTCTCGCCCGGCGAGTTCGTCAGTCTCGTCCGTCAGGCCATCACGGGTTCCGATGACAATCCGCATCGAGCCAAGGTGGTAATGATCGACAGCCTTAACGGGTATCTCCATTCCATGTCGGAGGAGCGGCAACTCGTCGCGCAGCTTCACGAGCTGTTCATCTTCATGAACCAGAACGGCGTCTCGACGATGGTCACGGTCGCGCAATCTGGTATGGCCGGGCCGGGGATGCACTCACCGGTCGATACAACCTATTTGGCGGACAACGTGATCCTTTTCCGCTACTTCGAGAGCTTCGGCCGTGTGCGGCGCGCGATTTCGGTAGTAAAGAAGCGCAGCGGCAATCATGAGCGCACGATCCGCGAATTGGACATGACCAAAGAGGGAATCCAAATCGGCGAGCCCCTCCACGAATTTCAAGGCATTCTCACCGGTGTGCCCACGTTCCACGGCAGCCGCGAGCAAATGCTCAAATCACCGGAGAGCCGGCCGTGACGTTCTCGACGAGCACACAGCCATCTCAAGAAGAGCTGGATGAGCGCGTCTTGTTGCTCGCGCCGACGCAGCGTGACGGAACCGCTACGCGCGCGATTCTCGAAAGCGCGGGCATGCTGTGCACGCTCTGTCACGATTTGGATTCGCTTTGCGCACAACTGGATCGCGGCGCGGCTGCGGTCATCGTGCCCGAAGAATGGATCCTGGCAGATGCTCGAGATCAATTGGCCAACATTATCCGACAGCAGCCGATCTGGTCGGACCTGCCGGTAATCCTGTTGTCGCGTTCGGGGATCGAATCGCCGGCGGTTGAAAGGGCCTTGCGGACGTTGGGGAACGTGAGCCTCGTCGAGCGGCCCGTGCGCGTGACGACGCTGTTGAGTCTCGTGCGCACCGCGATACGAGCGCGACAGCGACAGTACGAAATCCGCGACCACCTGGCCGAACACGTGCGCAGCGAACAGGCGCTGCGCGAGGCGCGAGATGCTGCCGAAGCTGCAAGCCGCGCCAAGGACGAGTTTCTCGCCGTGCTGAGCCATGAGCTCCGCACGCCGCTCTCGCCCGTGTTGATGAGCGTCGCATCGATGGAGACCGATCCAGAGGTACCGGAAAAATTTCGCGACGACATCTCGATGGTCCGTCGAAATGTCGAGATCGAGACTAAGCTGATCGACGACCTGCTCGACCTGTCGCGCATCAGCTCGGGCAAGCTGCGCCTGCAGATGCGCCCGACGCACGTCCATGAGCTGCTCCGCTACGTGATCGACGTGTGCGCCGGCGACGTCAACGCGCGCGGACTCGACGTTGCCATCGACCTTCCCAACGACGTTCAAGATGTCGTCGTCGCCGATGCGGCACGGCTTCAGCAGGCCTTCTGGAACCTCCTGAAGAATGCCATCAAGTTCACGCCCGAGGGCGGGAGGATCGAGATGTCGTCGCGCGCGGGCGAAGATGCATCTGAAGGCGGCATCGCGCCGACGATCATCGTCACGATGCGCGACACCGGCATCGGTATCGAGCCGAGCGTGCTGCCGCACATCTTCGATGCGTTCGAACAGGGCGATGCGAAGGTCGCACGGCAATTCGGTGGCCTTGGTCTGGGTTTGGCCATTGCGAAGAAAGTAATCGACCTTCACGGCGGATCGATCTGCGCCGCCAGCGACGGCGCGGGAACGGGTGCGACATTTGAGGTGACGCTGCCCACCGTCGCCCGCGCGGTCTCGGAAATGACGGGTTTCGACGGTGATGATCGCGCGACGTGTCGCGATCACGCAGTTGAGCGAAACGGCAACGCCAACTCCAATGGCAACGGCAACGGCAACGGCAACGGCAACGGCACGAGCGCGACCTGTCGTGTGCTGCTGGTCGAGGATCATGTCGATACGGCCCGCACGCTTGCTCGGTTGCTCCAGCGCGCGGGATACGCGGTGCAGACCGCGCACGATGCCGCCGGGGCGCTGCAATTCGCCGGTACGTCCGATTTTGACATCGTGATCAGCGATATCGGCCTGCCCGACGTCAGCGGATATGACCTGATGCGCGAAATCAAGACGCGCTACGGTTTGCGCGGCATTGCGCTGAGCGGGTATGGCATGGAGGCGGACATGCGTCGCAGCCGCGAGGCCGGGTTTTCGGAGCATGTGGTCAAGCCCGTGAACGTCGCCCAGCTCGATTCGGTCATCCGCCGCATCGTCGGGCAGACGGACTGATACCGGCCTCGACACCATCTCTCCACTGTGGTGCGCGCACGCGGCACTCGCTTTGCACTCATCCTGGTTCGTCCTATTTTCGACGAAAGGAGTGCAACGATGGCCGAAAAGAGTGATCGACGTACAAATCCTGACGCAAACCCCGATCCGATTACGGGTGCGCCGGGCTCACATCCGGTTGGCACGGGCGTTGGTGCAGCGGCCGCTGGAGCGGCAGGCGCCGCGATTGGATCCGTGGTGCCCGGAGTAGGAACCGCAGTTGGAGGCGCCGTGGGCGCGGTGATTGGCGCCGTTGCCGGCGGTCTTGCCGGTAAGGGCGCCGCCGAAGCGATCAATCCGACCGAAGAAGACGCATTCTGGCGGCAGAATTATCGCACGCGTTCCTATATCCAGCCCGGTGCAGACTACGACCAATATGAGCCGGCCTACCGGTACGGCTACTCGGCCTATTCGCAGTATCAGGGCCGGACCTGGGACGACGTCGAGCCGGACCTGGAACGCGATTGGTCCCGTCAACGAGGCAATCGTTCCAACCTCGACTGGGACAATGCCAAGTTCGCAACGCGCGACGCCTGGCAGCGTGTGAAGGATCGCGTCGAGCGTGCGATCCCCGGCGACTCGGACCGCGATGGAAAGTAGCTCGTTTGAGGTTTGAGGTTTGGAGTTTGAGGTTTGAACGCAGTCCATCAAACCTCAAATAACAAACCTCAAACTTCATTCTTCTCGTACGTGCTATGATCCGGGCGTGAGCGAGCGCGTGCCCTTTCATGATGTTGCCGTCGTCGGCGCCGGGCCGATCGGGATTGAGCTGGCCGTCGCCCTCACGCGCGCGGGGATCGACTACGTTCACTTCGACGCCCGCCAGATCGGGTACACGATCTCGTGGTTCGCGCCGCAGACGCGCTTTTTCAGCTCCAACGAACGCATCGCGATCGCCGGTGTTCCGCTGATGACGCCGGATCAGAACAAGGCCACGCGCGAGCAGTACCTCGCGTACCTGCGCACGGTCGTCGAACAGTTTGACCTGAAGATCAACACTTACGAGCGGATTGTCGGCATTGAGCGCGATGCCGCAGACGATGCTTTTGTCCTGAACTCACAGCCGCGCGGCACGCCGCCGCGAAAGTGGCGCGCGCGGCGCATCGTCCTCGTCACCGGCGGGACTGACCATCCGCGGCGCCTCAACATTCCCGGCGAAGACCTGCCGCATGTCAGCAAGTACTTCAACGACCCGCACGATTATTTCCGAAAGCGCGTGCTCATCATCGGCGGCAAAAACTCCGCCGTTGAAGCGGCGCTGCGATGTTTCCAGGCCGGCGCGGATGTTTCGGTCAGCTATCGCCGCGAGCGGCTGCCGGAACGCAGCATCAAATACTGGCTGCTGCCCGAGATGAATTCGTTGATCGAGAAGGATCGCATTCGCGCGTATTTTCAGAGCGTTCCGACGCGCATCACGTCGACGCACGTCACGCTCTCGCGTGGCGGCGAGACGTTCGACGTGCCTGCCGATTTCGTGCTCGCGCTCGTCGGCTACGCGCAGGACACGACACTCTTCGAGCTGGCCGGGGTGGAGCTTTCGGGCGCTTGCCGCGCGCCGGTATTCGATCCGCGCACGATGGAGTCGAGCATCCGGGGCATCTACGTCGCAGGCACGGCCGTCGGCGGAACGCAGGATCGTTTCACAGTGTTCATCGAAAACTGTCACGTTCACGTCGAGCGCATCGTAAACGCGCTTATGGGCGTTGCCCCGCCCGCCGCGCCTGCGCCTATCGCCGAGCCGGAGTCGTAGTTACATGAGCGACTTGTTTGGACTGGGATTGAGACGCCTGCGTCCGCTGCGCGACGGCGACCGCACGGAATACGTACAGGTTCAACAGCCGCTACGCCGCATCCTCGCCTTTCGCGGGCGGTCGATCGACGACGTGATCAATTCGCCGATCGTCCGCAACGAAGTATGGACCTACTACCGGCTCTACCGAACCATCCAACGCGGCTGCGAAATCGTCGAACTGGAACGCTGGTGGAACGGCGACCGATGATTGGCTCTGCCGGGTCGAAACTTCTCTGAGCGATACAGATTTGCCCTCCCAATTTGATCAAGGTTCTTGCTAATAGAACAGGCCTCGTCACCTCTTAGACGATCCAGATCTCGAACGAGCTGCCGGGCGCGCCGAATCCGAACCCGAATCCCACCGGAGGTGCACTCTCGACCATCCTTCTCGGGCCGGACGTCAGCATCATCAGCGGCATTGGCGGCTATGGTGATGGGAAGCCGTTCTTCGTTTACCGCGAGTTTCAGCCGCCGGCTTCGGTCGCTGGCAGAATGGCGATTATCCTGAATTTCGAAAACGACACGGGGGAGGGCGGCACGCCGGTCGCGGGGCAGATCGATAATGTCGCGATCACGCCTTTGGCCGAGTTTCAGCCGCCCACGGCCATACCCGAACCCGCCGGCCTCGCGCTCGCGATCGCGGCGGTGTTCGAAGTGGGCGCCCGACATCGCGTACGGCAAATCAGAAGCCGAGCTTGTGGATCGCATCGCGGATCATTTCCGCGCTGTTTCGCAATCCGGCTTCTTCGTTCGCGTTCATAGGAATCGGCAGCGGCGGCTCGACGCCCGATTTGTTGACGATACAGGGGACCGAGAGGCAGACGTCATCGATGCCGCAATAGTTCTCAAGAAGCGATCCGACGGATAGGACGCGGTTCTCGTCACGCAGGATTGCCCAGAGGATTCGCTGCGTTGCCAGGCCGATCGCGAAGTTCGTCGCGCCCTTGCCCTCAACGACTTGATACGCGGCCGTTTTCACCTGCTGAAAGATGTGCGTGCGATCCATCACGGAGAGCTTGCCATGATGCGCGACGGCCCACTCGTGCAGCGGAATGTTCGCGACGGTGGCGCTGCTCCAGAGCGGGACCTCGCTGTCGCCGTGCTCGCCGGCGATGAACGCGTGCACGCTTTGCGTCGCGAGCTTGAGCCGCTGCGCGATGAGGTACCGAAATCGCGCGCTATCGAGCACTGTGCCGCTGCCGAAGACCCGATTGCGCGGCAGTCCCGAAACCTTCATTGCGACGTAGGTGAGCACATCAACCGGATTGGTGACGAGCAGGTAGATCGCTTCAGGGGCGCGCTTCAAAAGCAATGGGATGAGCTCTCGCAGGATTTTTGTATTCGTCTCGGCCAGATCCATTCGAGTCTGGCCGGGTTTCTGCTTCGCCCCGGCGGTGACGACGACGACGCCGGCGCCGCTGCAAATCTCGATGTCATCGGAGCCTTCGATGCTCGCGGGCGGGACAAAAGCGAGGCCGTGATTCAGATCGAGCGATTGCGCGTTGGCCTTTTTTCCGTCGACGTCGTAGATCACGATCTGCCGCGCGGCGCCGCCGATGATGCAGGCGTAGGCGATCGTCGCGCCGACCGAGCCGGCGCCGACGATGGCGACTTTTTCGCTGGTGGACATCGCGTGCTAGGCCGCGTCGAGCGAGAACGTCAGCGACATCTCGTTGCAAAGCTGCGTGAGGTATTCGCGAAGCATGACGATCGGCGTCTCGCGCGGGACGGCCAGCGTCAGCTTCATCGAGAATGGCTGTGGATTCGGTTCCAGAGCCTGGCCGCGCCGCGCGGCGGCGCCTTCCATGTGCGTTTCCAGCCCCTCGATGTTGATGTTCAAGACGCGAAACAGGTGACTGAGCCGCTGGATCGCCGTCGCCTGATCAGCGCCGCGGGCCGTGAAGTGATACGGGAACGTATCCCCGGCCGTGCGCGACGCGTCGGCCGACTCGATGCGGGCGTGAAAATCATGTCGCTCGGCCAGCTCGGGCAGCTCCGCGCGCACCTTTTCCAGTGCCCCTGACGTGCCGCCGACGAGCACGAGCAGGGCAAACTGCCCATTGAGATTGGTGCTGCGGCTGTCCGCGATCGTCCCGCCGCGCTCAAGAATGAACTGCGACACCTCGTCCATGACGCCCGGCCGGTCGGGCCCGGTTGCCACGAAGATGACGTGCTGGCTGGGCATGAACGCGATTAAGATAGACGCGCTGTCCGACAAAAACAAACCGCCGCTTGCGGCGTCGAAGCTACTCGTATCGCAGCCTTGAAACCTTCGAACGGCGAAACTGCCAGGAGCTGCTCATGATCCGCAACCTGATCATCAACGCATGCGTCGTGACTGGAGTTGCGTTCACGATTGCCGGGTTCGCGACCGCGCAACCAACGACGCGACCAGATGCGGACGAGCGTACCGACAATCTGCGGCGCGCCGTTTCGCGCGTTCGCGGCGCGCTCCTCAACGAGCTGGCCAAACTGGACAGCGAGATCGGTGAAATACGACAGCGCAGCGGAGACTATCGAACGAACCATCCAGCCCTTGGCACTGCGATCGCGGTGGAAAACCAATTGTCGTCGTTCGCAAGGGCTTTAGCCGAGGCCGAAATTGCGCGACTCAACGCTCAGTCAAATTATCCGCCGTCGCATCCGGTGGTCGCGAAAGCCAAACACTACCAAGATGCCATGCAGCGACGCTATGACGAGGCGCGCGACCAATATCTCGAACTCGATCACCTCGTGGCAGAGCAGAATGAAATCAAAGACGAACTAGCGATCAAGGTGGCTCAGCGGCAGCGCCTGGAGGAGCGGCTCGAGTCGCTCCGGGTATTCGAAGAGCTACTGCGCGAGATCGAAGAAAAATCTCCCCCGGGTGCGCGATCGGACGATCCGAACCGATCGCAACAGCATCCGGCCACGCGATCTTGAACTCTACTGCGCCGGCGGAGGGTTTTCGGGCTGGGGCATCTCCGTAGTGACGACGGTGGTCTCGGTGACCGTCACGGTTCCGCCCGCTGATTCGCCTGCGCCTGCCGTCGTTGACGGAGCCGATGAGACGCCGTCGGAGAAGTCTTCGTCCGTCTGCTCGAGGTACACGTCATCCAGCTCGGTCGCATCGACCTCGTGACGCATCAAGTAGTAGATGATCGTGTTGGCCGAGAAGTAGAAGCTGATCGCGAACGCGCCAAGCATGCCGATCGTCAGGTAAATCCAGAAGGACAGCAGCGATGCGCCCACGTCCTGCGCGGGACCGAGTGTGAGAAAGTCAACGTCGTAGACGAGCCGGCCATTCTGGAAGGGGTTCGGCCACATCGTATTCCACAGCGGTGCCGTGCTGTCGGCTTCCTTGAAGAAGAACATGCCGGCGAACACGTGCGTCAGGTACAGCATTAGATAGATGAAGAAGCGGACGAAGAGGTACGTGAGCGCGCCGTAAATGATCGCGACGGCGGTGTAGAACGCGAGTCGCCACGGGCGGGCGTAAAGGTAGCTGAAGCTGCGCGAGATCGCGTCGAAGCTGTCGGAGCCCTCAACGGCGATCGTCGGATACATGAGGTTGAACCCGCCGGCCAGCCCGAGAAGGACCAGCGTCATGACGAACCCCGCGGCCAGCGCGAGGAAGAAGAGCGCGCCGACGACGATCGGCCCGAAGACTGGAATGTTCCCGACGAATCCGCCGACGGAGACGATCAGGCCGACGACGAAGATGATTAAGAGGGGAATGATCGGCGCGCTGAGGAACGAAAGGAACTTGCTCGTCGAGAACGAAAGTGCCTGGCGGATCGAGATCTTCTCATCGCGGGCGACGTGCACGGCGGCGATGCGCGTCACCGCCCCGCCGAAAATCGCCCACACGATGAGGAAGAACAGACCGAACAGCGTGAAGTAAATCGGGTGGAAGCGCAAGGCCCAACTCGGACCGACGACGAAGAAATTCAAGACCGAATTGAAGACCCCGCCGGAACCCAGCCATCGCCCATCGCGGACTGCGGCGGCGATCTGGTTTACCTGTCCGACTTCATACGAATAGAACTCGTGGAAGAGACCCCAGCCGTTGTAGGCGGAATAGAGCTTGAGTTCCTGATATGCGCCGTCGTAAATGTCACGAATTGTCCTATCGCGTTGCCGCTCGGCCTCCATCGATTTATTCGACGCGTTGTAGGCGTCGCGTGCCCGCTGGGCAGCGGCGTCGCGGTTTTGCTTTATCCTGTATTCAATATCGCGGAAGTTGCCGTCCGGCTTGTTGATGTCCGGGGCGCGGAGCCGCGCGCTGAACATTTCTTCGATTCGCTTGCGCTCCGCGGCGCGCTCGGCGCGGAAGTCATCCTGTTCGTTGGTCGCCCACGCAAGTTGATACAGACCCAGTTCGTTTGGTACCGCCAAGTGCCGCGCCGGCCAGATCCCATCCAGAATTCGCCCACCGATGTAAATGGAGAGCAGGGCCAACAGGGCCAGGACGAGCTTCGACGGATGAATGGCAATGCGGAAGCTTCGAAAGATGAGCGTGAAGGGGAAGGTCTCTTTCCAATTGATCCCGCGGATCACGTGCGGTTCGTCCGCCATAACGGGGCCTCGCTTTTCCCTGAGCCTGACAGTACTTGCGCGATGCGCGGCGGGCATTATAGTGACAACGGCGCACGGGCGGCAAATCGCCGACCGTTATCGCCAGTACGCGGCACGCGTGTGCTATTCGGGGAAGGACGAATTCTCTCGATGGCCGGGAGATTGCGTGCTCGATTCATCGGCGTCGCGCGTCACGGGGATTTGGTACCTGCCACCGAGCCACCGGCCCAGATCGATCAATTTGCAGCGGTCGCTGCAGAAGGGGAAATGGCTACCGGGCTGCCCGGCGCGCGATTCGTCGACGGGATTCTTGCAGATCGGACAAAGCATCGCGGCCACGCATGCATTCTAGACGCGCCGACGCGCGAACGCACATTACTTCTTTGACGACTTCTTCGGCTTGGGTTCGCTCTTCGCCGGGGGCGGTTTCGACGTTGATTCTTGGCTTCCAGAGGACTTCGCCTCCTCGCTTTTGCCTTCAGTTTTTTCCGATGAGGACGACGACGTGCCACTCTCAGACTTGGCCTTTTCCGCGTAGCTCGGGTCGCGATAGTCGGTTGAGTAGAACCCGCTGCCCTTGAAGATCACGCCAGCGCCCGTTCCGATCAGGCGGCGTACTTTGGACTTTCCGCACTTCGGGCACTTCTTGATCGGCGCGGCCGTGATCGATTGAAACTTTTCAAATCGATGGCCGCAGGCTTCGCATTGGTAATCGTAAGTGGGCATTCAAATCTCAAATCTTAGATTTCAGATTTCAGATTCAACTCGTCTTGGAAACGGCAACTTGCGCGGGCCGCAGAACACGATCACCCAGCGTATAGCCTTTTTGCAGGAGCTGTGTGACTGTCGGCTGATCGTAGCGATCGTCGGGCTGCTGCATGATCGCCGCGTGCAGGTTCGGATCGAACGGCGTTCCCGGCTCGGGCGCGATCTCGTTGACCTGCTGACCCTTGAGCACGCTTAGCCATTGATCGTGGACGAGCTGCAGGCCCTTGAGAATCGAGGCCGCGTCGGTCGTCGCAACATCGACGGCCAGCGCACGCTCGAAGTTGTCGATCACGGGCAGCAGGCTCTTGATGAGCGTGCTGTTCGCATATTGGACGCGCTGCTCGGTGTCGGCCTCGAGGCGCTTGCGGGAATTCTGGAAGTCGGCCTGCGCGCGGGCCAGCCGCTGATAGAGCTGATCGCGCTCGTCCTTCAACTGTTGCAGGTCCGTTCCGTCACCGCCGCCCTGCTCTTCGAGCGGTTCGTCCTGGTTTTCAACGCGTTCGTCGGTGGGATTGCGGCTCATGTTACATCTCACATGCAAATTGCGTTCTTGCTGGACGAGCGACTAAGCCTCGCCCTTGATCTTTTCCTTCAGCTTATCGATGAAGCTCTTCTTCTGCGGCATGACCGCAGAATCTTCGGTTTCCTCGAATTCGCGCAAGAGCTGTTTCTGTCGATCGCTGAGCTTTCGCGGAATTTCGACCATGATCTGAATGACTTGATCCCCGTTTCGGTACGAGCGGATGTCGGGCAGGCCCTTGCCCTTGAGCTTGAAGATTTCTCCGTGCTGCGCGCCTGGGGCGATCGTCAGCTTGTCGGTGCCCTTGAGCGTCGGAACTTCGATCTCGGCCCCAAGCGCTGCCTGCGTGAAGCTGATCGGCACCTGGCAGACGATGTCGTTGTTGTGCCGGCTGAACAGCGGATGCGCTTTGATCGTGATGTAACAGTGCAGGTCGCCCGGCGGCGCGCCGGCTTCACCGGCCTCACCCTCGCCGACGATGCGGACGGCTTGGCCTTCGTGGACGCCGGCGGGAATCTTCACGGTGACGACGCGCTTCTTGAGCTGCCGACCGGTTCCACCGCAACTTTGGCAATGGTCGCGAATGACCGATCCGCGGCCGCGACAGTTCGGGCAGGTCGTGACCATGCGAAACATACCGCCGAAACCTTGCTGGGCAACGCGTCCCTGCCCACCGCATTGAACGCAGACGGTTGGGCTGGTGCCGGGCTTTGCGCCGGAGCCCTTGCAGGTTTCGCAGGCGTCCTGACGCTCGAACTCGATGGTTTTCTCCGCGCCGACGGCGACCTCGTGGAGCGTCATCTCAACTTGCGTCTCGAGGTCGTAGCCGCGCTGCGCTCGCGGCGGCCGGCCCGCGCCGCCGCGCCCACGCGCGGCGCCGCCGAATGCGCCGCCGCCGCCGAAGATCTCGTCGAACATCGAGAAGATGTCCGACACGTCCATGTGGGAAAAGTCGTGCTGCCCGTGAACGCCGGCGTGGCCGAATTGGTCGTATCGGCGGCGCTTCTCATCGTCGGAGAGGATCTCGTAGGCCTCGGAGCATTCCTTGAAGCTGATCTCGGCCTGTTCGCGCGTGTCGCCGTCGTTGCGGTCGGGATGATATTTCATCGCGAGCCGGCGATAGGCGCGCTTGATCTCATCCCCGCTGGCCGTGCGGGTAATGCCGAGCACTTCGTAATAGTCACGTTTCGTCGTGGCCACGTTGAGTTATCGTAATCCAGCCGAAAACAACGAAGACACAAAGATACCGATTATCTTCGTGTCTTCGCGTCCCCGGCGATCAAATTTTAGGCGACGTCGGTTGCACGCGTCACGCCACCGCGCCGGCGACGGGCTCAGTTGTCTCGCCCTTCTTTTCCTTCAGCTCGGTGAGCAGAACGTCGGTCGTCAGCGCCAGGCCGATTGCGCTGGCGGCGTTGAGGAGCGCGGTCTTGGCGACCTTCGTGGGGTCGATGATGCCGAGCTTGAACATGTCGCCGAATTCACCGGTGGCGGCGTTCCAGCCAAAGCTGGCGCTCTTGTTGTCGAGGATCTTGGAGACGATCACCTCACCGTCCTCGCCGGCGTTGTCGGCGATCTGACGCGCGGGAGCGCGCAGCGCTTCGGCGATGATCTCGTACCCGATCTTCTCGTCGCCCTTGGCTTTGGACTTCGCGCTCTCAACCGCGTCGATCGCACGGAGGAACGCCACGCCGCCGCCGGGGACGATTCCTTCCTGTGCCGCGGCCCTGGTGGCGTGCAACGCGTCGTCGATCAGATCTTTGCGCTCCTTCATTTCCGTTTCAGTGTTTGCGCCGGCCTTCACGACCGCGACGCCGCCCGTGAGCTTGGCGAGGCGTTCCTGAAGCTTCTCGCGATCGTAGTCGCTGGTCGTCTTCTCGACCTGCATGCGGATCTGCTCGGCGCGGGCGTCGATGTCCTTTTTCTTGCCGGCGCCTTCGACGATCAGCGTGTTGTCCTTATCGATGACGATTCGCTTGGCCTGGCCGAGCTGCTCAAGCTCGACGTTTTCAAGCTTGAGACCGACATCTTCGGAAATGAACTCGCCACCGGTAACGGTCGCGAGATCGCCCATCATGGCCTTGCGACGATCGCCGAAGCCCGGGGCCTTGACGGCGCAGACGTTGAGCACGCCGCGGAGCTTATTCACGACGAGCGCGGCGAGCGCCTCGGCTTCGACGTCTTCCGCGATGATCAGCAGCGGCTTGCCGCTGGTTACGAGCTTGTTCAACAGCGGCAACAGCTCGGCGAGGTTCGCGATCTTCTTTTCGTGCAGCAGGATGTAGGCATTCTCGAGGATCGCTTCGAGCGTCGTCGGGTTGGTCATGAAGTAAGGGCTCAGGTAACCCTTGTCGAACTGCATGCCTTCGGTGTACTCGAGCTCGGTGTCCGTGCCCTTGCCTTCGTCCACCGTGATGACGCCTTCCTTGCCGACCTTTTCCATGGCGTCGGCCATGAGCTGACCGATGTGCTCGTCGCCGTTGGCGCTGATCGTGGCGACCTTCTTGTAATCGTCCTTGCCCTTCACAGGCTTGGAGATGCTGGTGATCGCTTCGGCCGCAACTTCGGCGGCGCGGATGATGCCGCGCTGCACGAGGATCGGGTTCACGCCCGAGGTGATGTACTTCATCCCCTCGTTCATAATCGCCTCAGCCAGACACACGGCCGTCGTCGTGCCGTCGCCGGCGACATCGCCCGTCTTGCTTGCGACCATGTTGACGAGCTTGGCGCCCATGTTCTCGAAGGGCTGAGGGAGCTCGATTTCCTTGGATACGGTCACGCCGTCCTTCGTGATGCGCGGGCTGCCCCACGACTTCTGAAGGATCACGTTGCGTCCGCGCGGGCCGAGCGTCGCTTTGACCGCGCGCGCGAGCTGCGAGAGCCCCGCCGCGATTTCCTGCCGCGCGTCGGCATCAAATTTCATCTGCTTAGCTGCCATGTCTTGGCTCCAGTTGCTAGTTGTTAGTTGCTGGTTGCTAGTCCGATGCTGGCTGCGGCGTTGCTTACTAGCAACTAGCAACCAGCAACAAGCAACTTCTCTATTCAAGCACGCCGAGGATGTCGGCCTCGCGCAGGATGACGAACTTCTGTCCGTCCACTTCGACGTCGGTGCCGGAGTACTTGCCATAGTACACGGTGTCGCCGACGCGCACGCCGAGTTCCATGCGCTTGCCATTGTCGTCGAACTTGCCGGGGCCGACGGCGATCACCTTGCCCTTGGTCGGCTTCTCCTTGGCCGTGTCGGGCAGCACGATGCCGCTCTTGGTTTTTTCTTCAGCGTCGTTCTGTCGAACGATGACGCGATCGGATAGGGGTCGAAGTTTCATGTTCAGTTCCTTGTGCCTCTGAGTTCCATTGATCCGGCGCGGTCGTGCCGTACATCGCATCACATCATGTCATCCATCCCCATCCCGCCCATGCCGCCGCCCATGCCGCCCATGCCGCCGCCGCCGTGATCGTGGCCGGCGTGGTCGTCCTTTTTCTTGGGTTGCTCGACGATGATGCAGTCGGTCGTAAGGAGCAGAACCGCGACTTCGGCGGCATTTTGCAAAGCGGTGCGCTCAACCTTGGTCGGCGTGATGATGCCGGCTTTGATGACATCGACGAACTCGCCGGTGAGCGCGTTCCAGCCCTCGGTGTCCTTCGATTCCATGACGCGGCGGACGACGACGCTGCCGCTCGTTCCCGCGTTTTCGGCGATCTGCTTGAGCGGCGACGTGAGCGCCTGCCGAACGATCTTTACGCCCAGCGCCTCGTCGCCTTCGAGGTTCAGGTTTCCGCCGCCGTTGAGGGCTTTCATGGCGCGGATGAGCGCGACGCCGCCCCCGGGGACGACACCTTCTTCGACAGCCGCGCGAGTTGCGTGCAGCGCGTCTTCGATACGGGCTTTCTTTTCCTTCAGCTCAGCTTCGGTCGCAGCCCCGACGTTGATCTGCGCGACGCCGCCCGCGAGCTTCGCGAGCCGTTCCTGGAGCTTCTCGCGGTCGTAGTCGCTCGTCGTCTGCTCGATCTCGCGACGGATCTGCTCGATCCGGCCCTTGATGCTCTTCGATTCGCCGGCGCCTTCGATGATCGTCGTGTTGTCGTTGTCGATGCGGACGAGCTTGGCCTGGCCGAGCTGGTCGATCTCGACCTTGTCGAGCTCGATGCCCAGGTCCTTCATGATCGCTTCGCCGCCGGTCAGGATCGCGATGTCTTCGAGCATCGCTTTGCGACGATCGCCGTAGCCGGGCGCCTTCACCGCGGCGACGTTGAGGATGCCGCGCAGCTTGTTCACGACGAGCGTCGCGAGCGCCTCACCTTCAATGTCCTCTGCGATGATGAGCAGCGGCCGCTTTGCCTTCTGGATTTTCTCCAGCAGCGGAATGAGCTTCGTGGCGGCGCTGATCTTGTCTTCGTACACGAGGACGAAAGCCTTCTCGAGCTCGACGGTCATCTCATCCGCATCGGTGATGAAATTCGGCGACATGTAGCCGCGATCGAACTGCATGCCCTCGACGACATCGACGTACGTCTCGAGGCCTTTACCTTCCTCGACGGTGATGACGCCGTCTTTGCCGACGCGCATGAATGCGTCGGCCATGATGTTGCCGATCTCGCGGTCGTTATTCGCGGAGATCGAAGCGACGTTGGCGATGTCGTCCTTGCGCGTCGCATCGATCGGCTTGGAGCGCTTCTTGAGGTCCGCGACAACCGCATCGACGGCCTTGCGGATCCCGCGGGCGAGCGCCATCGCGTCGGCGCCGGCGGTGAGATTGCGATAGCCTTCCTTGAAGATCGCCTCAGCGAGCACGGTCGCCGTCGTCGTGCCGTCGCCGGCGACGTCGGAGGTCTTCGTGGCCGCTTCCTTGACGAGCTTGGCCCCGATGTTCTCGTACTTGTCCTTCAGCTCGACTTCCTCGGCGACGGTGACGCCGTCCTTGGTGATCGTCGGGCTTCCCCAACCCTTGTCGATGACGGCATTTCGTCCGCGCGGGCCGAGCGTTGCCTTGACGGCGCGGGACAGTTTTGTGACCCCTTCCAGAAGCGATTTTCGGGCATCCGCGTCGAAGGCGAGCATCTTCGCAGCCATGGAGCGATCTCCTGTGTCTTAGTGACGTCAATTCAAAGTGAACGAACGGACAGCACGGCGATGCAATCGCCGACACGCGGCAATAACAAAGGGAATGCCGATCCGCCTAGATGCCGTAAGCTGATTTATGGCATGGTTTTATGTCCTGACTCCTCGATGATCCGTTACTGTCACGCTGGCAGTTGGCGGGTGATCCGTCGTCGCGCGGTTGCCATTGTGGCAGCGACCGCTTGTCGCGCGTGGGGCATCGATGTGTAATCGTCAGTTCATATTTCGGGAGGAGTAATGCGTCTCACTTCCGTCATGCTCCTGCTCATCGTTTGCTGCGTCGCCCGTCCGGTGGCCGCGCAGGATGGCGTGAACGACTACATCGCCGGCCTTGATGCACTGGCCGCGGGGAAATTCAAAGACGCGGAGAAGTCCTTCACCAAGGCGATCGACGCTGATGAGGAAAACGCCGACTACTGGATCGCCCGCGGCGTCGCCCGCGCGTTGGGCGAGAACCCGCAGAAGTCGGAGGACGACTTCAAGCGCGCGCTCAAGCTCCAACCCAACGTCGAAGAAGCACGACTCTGGTGGGCGAGCGCCGTCGCCATGCAGGGCGACTTCATGCGCGACAGCACCATCTATCCATATGCGCAATTCCAGAAGACGTATGAGAACACCGTCCGCTCCGTGACGAAGGATTATGGGCAGGCAAACTGGGAATTGGCCAAAGCCAAGTCAGAGGGCGAGGAATACTGGGACACGAAGAAATCCAAGGCGGACCAGAAAGTCGCGGTGGCGAAGTTCCCCGACCTGGCGAAGCGGTTCGTCGCCAAGGTGAAGACGAACAACCCGAGCATCGCCAAGGCGCTCGAAGGTCGCGTCAAGCAGAAGCTGGAGAATGCTGATCCGGCGGGATCGCTCGATGACCTGAACCGGCTTCTCGCAGCGCGGCCGGACGATCCGAAGCTCCTGGCGATGCACGCGCAGGCCGCGCTCTCGCAAGGCGCCGCGGGCGTGGCGCGCGAGGAGTACACACGCATCCTCACGATCAGCGACGATCCGGATGCGTTCTTCGGTCGCGCTCGTGCCGCCGCGATGATGGGCGATGCCGATCGCGCACATCGGGATTTGGAGGTCGCGTCGTCGCTGAACGCGAGCGCGGCGGGGAAATACAAGGAACAGGTCGAGAAGGATCTGAACTCCGCGACGACGAGCGCGAAGAAGGAGGACCTTCCCACGCTGCTGGCGCAACTTCAGGAACACGCACAGGCCGGAAAGTGGAACGATCTCGTCGCCGAAGCTGAAGCGTTTGTGCGCGCATCGAACCGTTACCGCCTGCGCAGTGACGAGCGCTATGCCGATCGCCTGCGCGAGTTCAAGCGCGCGGCCATGACGATTCCCACGAGCGCCGACGCGTGCGCTGACCTCGGCGAGTTCCTGTTCCGCGAGGCGGACATGATCCGCGGCGAAATCGTCGAGCCGCGCGCGACGCTTCATACGTTCCGCCCGCAAACGAAGGATTCGCAGCGCGAGGAGATGGCCGCCGCCGAACGAGCGGTCGATCAGGCGCTGGCGATCAAGCCTGGTCACTTCAAGGCGATGACGTTCAAGGCGGCGTGCCTGATCTGGCGGCTGCAATGGGGCGACGCCGAGACAATGCTGAAGAAAGCGCTGTCGATGAAGTCGGACGATCCGATGGTGCTGCGACTGTTCGCGCGCGTGATGGATCACGCCGCGTCCGTGCGCGCGGCGAAGGCGTCGAATCTGCGCGCCGTCGATAGCTGGTCGGACTTGTCGTACATCTATTGGCGCTACCCAAGCCAGGCCGAGCTCGACGCCGCCGAAGAGCTCGACGCGCAGGCCGAGCGACTGTGGAAGATCGCCGTCGCGGCATTCGAGAGCGCCGCCGCGGCGCGCAAGGGAACGCCCGAAGGGTTCTATTACCAGGGCGTGCTCGATCGCCGGCGTGGAAATCCACAGGCGGCGATTGCGGCGTTTCAGGAATGCCTCAAGGGCGCGCCGCAGAACATCGAGGCGCGGGATGAGCTGATCTCCGTGCTCTATCAGATGCGCCAGATCGATCAGGCACTTCAGGAGCAGGCGACAAACGACAACCTGGTGCAGACAACCTGCGCACCGCTGCTGCGCCTGACATGGCTGATGATCCCGCAGACGAAGTTCAAGAGCGCGCGGCAGGCACTCGATCGCGCCCAGTCGCTCGATCCAGCCGACGCGCGCGTGGCCGCCTATCGCGGAACGCTTGCGCAGGAAAAGGACGACGCCGAGGGCGCGATCGGCTGGTATCGCGCCGCTGCGGCCATTCTTGAAGCCAATGCGCGCATGAACGGGTGCAGTGCGGCGCGTCCCGCAATCCGCCCCGCTCTGGAACCGGAAGACGTCGGGCTCACGACGGCCGTCAACGTGCGCACTGCCCAGCTCCTGCTCGCGCAAGACCGCGCGGCCGATGCGCTGGAACTGTTCCGCGCGACGACGCTCGTCGAGCCGCGCGTCAACCGCGACAACCTCTACAATCCACTTCCCGTCGCGATGATTCCCAGCGCGGAGATGGACCCGAATCGCATCCCCGAGGCCGATCATCTTGCGTACTTCCTTGCGTGGGCGCATTACGGCGCGGCCAAGGCGCTGATGTCGATGAACAAGCCCGATGAAGTGCTGAAGGAAGCGAACGTCGCCCGGGCCTACGAGCTGGAGAAGCCACCGACCGTCGATTGCGGCTCGCACATCCGAGAGGTGACGACGCGCGCAACGATCTTGATGGCCCGCGCCGCGCTCGCAACGGGCGACGTTGAAACTGCCCGCAACACCGCCCTCGCCTATGGCCGGCCGTGGGGATTACCCAAGGACGTCGAGCAAGAGCTGCGGCAATTGCAGGATGACTTACGAAAACAAAATGGCCAGGATCGCGACGGCGAGGATTCCCCCCCACCGCCGCCGCGTCGGCGCGGACGCGGTCGATAGCGAGCGGGCGGGCACAGGGGCTCTATTCATTCTCCCAATGCGGCGATTCAACCGGTTTCGATTCGGCCGAGCCGCGCTGGCGTAGGAAGATGCTGAGGATCACCATCGCGGCGATCGAAAGGAACTCGCTCTGCCAATTCTCAAACGATTGCTCCCAGAACGTACTCGTGCCCATGAAGTGAAGCATGGAGACGGGCGCCTCGCCATGCAGCATCTGCACGCGACTGAATTCCCGCGCCCCACCGGCGGCGTGAAGCAGAAATGAAATGAAAAACATCAGAATGAACGCCAGCGCCAGCGAGTTTCTGTACACCTTCAACATCCAGCCGCCGCGATGTACCGGCCACGGAGAATCCGGGGTCACTGGCCTATCGTCCGTTGGTTGGTACGGATCTTTCGATTCGGGCGATCCCTTCTGATACAGGAAACTGGTCAGCCAGACGAAGGCTGCCATCTGAAGAAACTCGCTCTCCCAGTTCTCGCCGACGGCCTCGAGAAAGTGACCGGAGGTGACGTACTGTAGGTAGGAGAGTTGAGGCTGACCGTGATCGCGTCGATCGGTGTTGCAGACGCGCATTCCGCAAAGACTCTGCGCGACGAGCGTCGCGAAGAACATCGTTAGCACGACGATCGACAGCCCGTTCTCGTACAGGATTCGAGCGATCGCCGACCGCCCTGCAGACGCGCGCCGCGACGTCAATGTAGAATCGCGAGTAACCGTAGAAGTTGTCATGCGCGCAGCCACCTGTCTATGGCGCAAGACCGACCGTGCTCCCGAGCAGAAGGGCTACTCTGAAGCACGGTCGGTTCGATTCGCGGCCGCGCGAACGAATTCCCGCACGGCCGCCAACTAAGACGAAACATCCGTGTCCGATCATCCTCCTTGGTTGCTCATCACGCGCCCTGCGCGGCCTCGAGATTGATCGACGCTTCGGCAATTTGCGTCAACTTCTTGTCGGCGCGCTCCTCTTCGTCGAGGGACTGCGCCAGCAGCCGCGCCGATTCGTTGTCGCCGAGCAGCTTGGCGAACGTGACGGCCGAGCCGTAGCCAGCGATCTCGTAGTGTTCGATCTTCTGGCAACCGACGATCAGGCCGGCGTCGAGCACTTCGGGCTCGGCGTCTTCTTCGAGCAGTTCCTTGTTTTCTTCGATGAGCCCTTCCATACCTTTACACTTTTTTCCGCGCGTGCTCTCGCCCATGCGCTCGAGGACGGTTTCGAGGCGTTCGACCTGCACTTCGGTCTCCCGAACGTGGTTTTCCAATGCGCTGCGCAGCTCGCTGTTCTCGACGCTCTTGGCGACTTTCGGCAGCGAGCGAAGGATCTGCTTTTCAGCGCTGTAAAGATCCTTAAGGTTTTCGACGAGCAGGTCCTGAAGATCATTCATCTGCATAGTGGTCTCCTACCGCTTTGGTTTGTTTGGTGAACCAATGCAATGAACGTGCCGCAATTTGGAAACGAATGGATGTGACCAGGATGCCGCGCCGCGTATCGGTCGCATGTGACGAAACGGCGCAGTCGACGCGACAGGATGCTTGCTTTCTACCAGATCAATCTGCAAGATCGCCGCGCGCGCGTTCAAAGAGGAATCAAGATGATGCGATCCATCGTGTTAGCATTCGTGTTCGGGACGGTGGCGGTTGGGTGTCAGTCAGGCAACCAACAAACTCCGACCGCAACGGCGCCGCCGGCCGAGCAATGCGCCGTTTTCGGCGGGTCAATGAAGCTCGATGACGCGCAGGCGACGCCGGTCAGCAAAGTCTTTGAAAATCCGGCGGCGTACGACGGAAAGTACGTTCGCCTTGCGGGCACGGTGACCGACGTCTGCCCTCACAAGGGATGCTGGTTCCAGATGACCGACGCGGTTAACCGCTCATCGGAAACGCTCTTCGTAAAGTTCCAGGATCCGGCAACGGGAAAGCTGATTCCGACGGCGGCAGTTGGAAAACCTGTCGTCGCCGAGGGAATCCTCAGCGTACGTGAAATGTCCGAGGACGAAGCGCGGCACTACAAGGCCGAGGCCGGCGCGACCGCCGACGAGCTGGAAAAGATCAAAGGCCCGCAAAAGCGGCTCGTGCTCAAAGACCCGCGCGCCCAGATCGCGGGAATTGCGAACTGATTCTGCATGTCCGCCCTCATTCCGAAACCAGTCTCGGCCAGCGCGATCAACGATCAAATCGCCATCGTTTTCCCTGATGACTTGAACACGCTGGGTACGCTCTTCGGCGGCCGCGTGATGGAGCAGATGGACGAGCTGGCAGCAGTCGTTGCTAAACGCCACTCCGGACGAAACTGCGTGACGCTGGGCATCGATTCCGTGCGCTTCCTCGCTTCGGCGCGCCGCGGCGACGTGCTTGTCTTCATGGCCTCGTGCAACCGCGTTTGGCGAACATCGATGGAAGTGGGCCTCAAGGTGTTCGCCGATGATTTTCAGACGCTGCAGCGCAAACACATCGTCAGCGCCTACTTCACGTTCGTCGCGGTGGATGACAACCTTCGGCCAGTGGAAATCGCGCCGGTCACTCCCGAAACGGACGAGCAGAAGCGGCGGTATGAGCAGGCAGATCAACGGCGGGCAGCACGGATGCGAACGCCATGATTCGCAATCTCTCCATCACAATCCTGATGATCGCCGTCGGCGGCTGTGCGTCCTCGTCCCCGTCGTCGCCGTCCGACGAAGCCGCAGCGCCGTTCGAAATCTCGCAAAACCCGTCAATCCTGTTCGAGCAACCCGATCGCTGGCGAGAATTCTCGCTCAACGGAAAGCGCATCGGCGACGCTGCCTCCGTCATTCCCGAGCGCCAAGTACGCGAACGCACGACGGGCGGATGGATCGTCGCACGCGACCTGTGTCGATACCGTATCGAAGATGGCGTGATCACGGGCCTGGGCGTCTGGGATTACCGAATCATCGATCGATTGAATATCCACTCGCCGGCGCAAGTCGAAGCCCGCTTCGGCCGGCCGGAAAGTCGCGAGGAGGCCGAGCGATTCATCATCTATCGGTACGCTGAAGGGCACGTTCACGTGCTGTGGAACAACACCGACAAGCGCATCACGACGGTGAACGTCATCAAGTAATTTTCGACACGGCCGACGCACGAAACGCTCGCATGGCACGCTCGTCCGTGTTCCAATCCGCCGCATGTCAACGTCCGACGCACTCGTCATTCAGCCCGGCAGCCAAGCGCACCAGCCAAGGCTCGCGCGATCGATGGGTTTTTTCTCGTTGGTCGTATTCGGCGTCGGCGACATGGTCGGTGCGGGAATCTACGGCACGATCGGCAAGGCCGCAGGCCTGATGGGCAACGCGGTCTGGATTGGGTTCGTCGCCTCCATGGTCGCGGCGTTGCTCACCGGACTTTCGTATGCGTCGATTGCGTCACGATACCCGCGCGCAGCCGGCGCGGCGTACGTCACACAGCACGCCTTTCATCTTCCGCTGATCTCCTACGTCGTCGGCCTCGCCGTCTGCGCGTCGGGGCTTACGAGCATGGCGGCGGGCGCCAACGTCTTCTCCGAGAACCTCCAGAAGTTTTGCGAGGTGCGAAAGGAGTTGATCATCGTTGCGTACTTCGCCGTCCTGACATTTATCAACTTCTGGGGCATCCGCGAATCTTTATGGATGAACCTGGTTTGCACGGTCACTGAGGTCGGCGGTCTCGTGTTCGTGCTGATCGTCGGTGCGCAGTTTTGGGGAGATGTCGATTACCTTCAAATGCCCAGCGGCCGTGCGGCGTTGGACGGCGCAACGACAGCAATGGTGCTTTCCGGGGCCGTCCTGACGTTTTTCGCGTTCATTGGCTTCGAAGACATGCTCAATCTGGCCGAGGAGGTCCAGAATCCGACGCGCGTGATGCCCTGGGGCATGATGACGGCAATCGCGATCGTCGCGCTTCTCTACGTGTCAGTCTCCATTACGGCCGTTTCCGTCGTTCCGTTCGAGCAGCTCGCCCAAACGCAGCAATACGGCGCGCCGTTGGCGCAGATCACGAATCGCGCGGCCCCGTGGTTGCCGGGCTGGGTTTACACGTTCATCACGCTCTTCGCAGTATCCAATACGGGATTGATCAATTACATCATGGGCAGCCGACTCGTTTACGGCATGAGCCGCCAGGGTCTGTTGCCCGCAGCGCTGGGAAGAGTCCATCGAAGCCGGCGAACGCCGCACATCTCGATCTTTGTCCTGTGCGTGATCGTCATCATGCTCGGCCTGCTCGGAAACGTGACGCAGCTCGCGAGCGCGACAAGCCTCTTGCTGCTGAGCTGTTTCGCAATTGTGAATGGTTCGCTGATCGTGCTACAGCGCCGCACAGGTGAGCCGCGCGGCGCGTTTGAGGTTCCCGCTGTCGTTCCAATGCTGGGCGCGGCGGTCTGCGGCGGGCTTATCGTCGGCCGGTTGGTCATTGCGTACCGCGAAAAGAGCATCACCGGCGATCTAACCACAACGGCGATCATTTTCGCGGCCATCCTCGCGCTATTTTTCATCGTGCGCCCCAGGAAGATCCCCGAAACCGATGCGGAAATCGGCGACGAAATTGTCTGATTGTGTGCTCGTTGTCGCGACGAATTGGCCTGCTATCGTCGCGCCGCACGCCGCGCTATAATCCGCCTGAAATGTCCTACGAGGTGCTCGCCCGCAAATATCGCTCGGCCGGTTTTGACGACGTCGTCGGGCAGGAGCACATCGCGCAGACGCTGAAGCGCGCGATCGAGACGTCGCGGGTCGCCCATGCCTACCTGTTCTGCGGCACGCGCGGCACGGGCAAGACTTCGATGGCGCGCATCCTCGCCAAGGCCCTCAACTGCGAGAAATCCGACGGGCCAACGAAAGAGCCGTGCGGCAAGTGCGGGTCGTGCGTTTCGATCACCGCAGGAAATTCGATGAGCGTGCAGGAGATCGACGCGGCCTCGAATACCGGCGTCGATAACGTGCGCGAGATCATCGAGGATTCGCGCAATTCCGCACCGGGACGATTCCGCATTTACATCATCGACGAAGCCCACATGCTTTCGAAAGGGGCGTTCAACGCCCTTTTGAAGACGCTCGAGGAGCCTCCGGCGCACGTGAAGTTCATCCTCGCGACGACGGAGGCCGAGAAGGTTCCCGCGACGATTCTTTCGCGCTGCCAGCGATACGATTTCCGCAATATTCCGACGCGTGAGATCGCCGGACATCTGAAGGAAATCTGCAAGCAGGAAAAGATCAAAGCCGAAGAAGACGCGCTGGCGCTGGTGGCCAAGGCCGGCGCGGGTTCGATGCGCGACGCCTTGTCGCTGCTCGACCGAATGCTGAGCCTCGGCGAGAAAACGCTCACGGTCGAGCTGATCGAGCAGATGCTCGGATTGCCCAAGAGTCAGGTAATCTTCGATCTGGCCGAAGCGATCGGCCGCGGCGACACGAAGGCGACGCTCGAGCAATCGGCACGGCAGATCGATGCGGGGATGTCGCCGGATACATTGATCGGCGGGCTGACCGATCACCTGCGGAACCTCCTGGTGCTTCGCACGTGTGGCGCGAAGTCGGATCTCGTCGAGGTGCCGGGACTATCGATCGAGGATCTCGCTGCGCAGGCCGAGCGCTTCGACCCCGCGGCGCTTAGCCAGGACATCGCGATCCTGGAAGAGTTGCGGCGGAACATGCGCACGAGCCAGGCTGGACGCGCGCTGCTCGATGCGACGCTCGTGCGCCTCGCATTGGCCGAGCAATTTGCAACTGTCGGGGATTTGCTCACACGCGTTGACGGCACTGCGCCCGCGCTCGCGCCGCGTCCCGCGGCATCGACGCGTTCTGCCGCGCTGCCCTCACCTGCCGCCGCCGCGCTAAAAAAAAACGATGAGGTAGGTCCACCAATCGCGGCCGAGCCGGCGAACGTCGAGTCCGTTGCGATGAACGACCTCCCCGCCGTATGGCAGACGATGCTGAACGTCCTCTCATCCAAAGGTGCGGGATTTCTGCCGCTCGTCGAAGATGCATCGCTCGTCAGCATCGACGACGACGTCGCGGTGCTTCAATATCCGCATGATCGCGACACGATCGTCCGGATGCTCGATCGCAACGGCAAGCGCGATGTCATCCGTGACGCGCTCTCGGGCATCCTGCACAAGTCGATCGGGCTGAAAATTGAACTGGCGCCAGCACCGGTACCGGCTGCAGAAGAATCCGATGCGCCCGTTGCAAACAAAGTGCGACCCGCGCCGCTTCCGCCGGCGCCGCGCGTTCCCGAGCCGGAAACCGTGCGAATTACCAAGGAGCTTCGTGCCGAGCTGCGCGCCAATCCGCTCGTCAACGCCGTCATCGAACATCTCGGCGGCGAAATCGTGAAGGTGGAATCTGATGTTTGACGGCCTGAAAAACCTCGCGAACCTGCCCGGCCTCATGCAGAAGGCCCGTGAAATGCAGGAGCGCATGAAGTCGATGCAGGACGAGCTGGCGCAGAAGCAGGTCAGCGCCGACGCGGGCGGCGGCATGGTCACGGCCGTCGTAAACGGCCGGCTGGAGGTGGTGAAGATCCGCATCGACAAATCGAAGATCGACGTGAACGATACGGAAATGCTCGAGGACGTGACCGTCGCCGCCATCGCGGCCGCGCAGACCAAGGCCGCCCAACTCGTGAAGGATGAGATGGCGCGCATGGCCTCCGACGCTGGCCTGCCGCCGGGGATGCTGCCGCAGGAATAGTGTCTTCACTTTTCCCGCGTGTACACCGAATCCATGATCTGCTGCCACTGCCCGGCTTCTTCGCGGAAGACGACCCACCGGTAGTGATCGGGATCCGTCAGCGTGATCGTCTCCTTGTAGTTCGTCGAACCGTTCTGTTCGTGACTGGCCCAGCGATGCTCGACGGCGTCGCCGCTGAACGTGGACGTTCCCTCGAACAGGTTTCCACCCGTACCGAATGAGAGGAACTTCACGTCCTTTTCACCGGGGTGGTAATAGACGATCGTGTCGTACGCCAGCTTCTCCTCGCCGGCGTTCGTGACCACGTTGGAAACGGCGTGAATGACCGTCCCGCCGGCCATCCAGTGGTAACTCACGCGCGCGTGAAGGGGCGCGTGACCGGTCCCGCCCTGCCGCTTCCATTCTGCATGACTATCCCAGACGCCGCCGACGAGCTTCGCGTACAGCGGAAGCTTATCCGTTTTCCCTTCGTTCACAGCCGAATGACCCCCGCGCGTCGGATCGACGCTCACGTTCGGCCGATCCGCTTGATCCTGCCCCACCGCACCCGCGGCAACGAACATTGCGATTGTCGCAATTGCGATCACGATGATCTTCATGACAATTCTCCTTCCGAGCCTTTATCCGCGGCTGTGTCCGCGCCTCCGCGGCTCCGCGGTTGCATTTCCGCTCTCGCCTCGCGCAAGAGTCGATCGAAATAATCGCGCAACATCGCGATGGACGCGTCGAACGGTTCCAAGCTCGCATACGCCCGGGCCTGCATCACGGCTCCTTCCATCGTGGTCAGGACGAACGTCGCCAAACGATCCCGATCGACATCGGCCGGCAAACGGTTGGTCGCATCGTCAAGCATCTGCCGGATCGCGCGTCGCCACCCTTCGAAATTTTCCGCGATCTTCCTGCGCGCGCTGGGCATCGCGTCGGCGACTTCAAGGGCGAGGTTGCCGATCGGACAGCCGGACTTGCACTTCGTTCGCACGAGGTTGTCTCGATACAGCGAGAGCAGCGCAAAAACGCGATTGATCGGATCGACGACACGCTCGAGCACCGGCCGAACGATCGCGGGTTCAAGCACCGCCTGATAGCGCTCCAAGACGGCGTCAAGCAGTTTCTCTTTCGAGGGGTAAAAGTAATAGAGGCTCCCGCTATTAATACCTGCCTTCTCAAGTACTTGCGCAATTCCCGTGGCATGAAACCCTTGAAGGTGAAAGAGCTTCATCGCCGTCTTGACGATTCGATCGCGGGTGTCCGTTTCGGCCGGCATATTAGTTGAACGATCAATCAAGATAACGACCCGGCACAGCCGCTGTCAAGGGAAATGCACATCGCCTCTACCACCATGTGTTCAGAAGCGCTTCGGCCAACCAGGTTTGCAGGAACAGCACGATCAAGACGCCTGAGACTTGCACGGTCGTCGCCACTTGTCTGCCGCGCGCAAGCGACGATGCGGCGGCGGCGATGGGAATTGGCATCAGGAAGATCCAGATACGCTCGGTCTCGAGCGTGAACAGCCGCGAAAAGCTCACGCCAATCATCGCGATGAGCGTCGCTGCCGCCAGAAGCTGCGACGACAATGCATTCGGCTTACACAATGCCCGGAGGCTGCGTAACCATAGCGTCGTCGTGATGAGTCCGGTGCCGACGAAGAAGGCAACAAGGTTCGCGACGCTCACGTCAATCCAGTGCGCCCGCACCCTATCGACGACGGACGCATCCGCGCGAATCGAGGCCCGCACGCAGGCGATCGGGTCGTATCCAACTGTCACGTACAAGATCAGATTGCATGCAACGAATACGCCGGCCGCGAGGGCGAGCGCGATGAGCGAGCGCGTCGCCCAGCGCCGGTCCACGCAGAGCTGCACGAGCACATAAGTCGCAAAGACGATGCAGATGCACGCGCTCGCATAGCTCATGAATGCCGCGACGGTCAGCGCAATGCCCCCGATCACGGCGTATATTGAATCGCGCCATCCGGGGATCCACCGGCGGGGTTGGACATTCTCCGCTCTTCGCGTCGTGGCGGCCGCGAGGAGCCAGATGCTCGCGATCATCGGCGTCGCGAAGACGCCATCCATGCAGGTGGCGCCGAAGATCACCAGACTTGGCGTGAGCAAATACATCGCACCCGCAATCACTCCAGCCGTATTCCCAAAGCAATGTCGCGCAAGCAGGTACGCCGGCACTGAGCCCAGCGCGCTCACGATAATCGCCGCGTAACATGCGCCTTCCAGCCCCCCGCCGATGTAGCGATCGACGGACCAGAGGAATAGGACAGGTCCCGGCGGATGCGTTCGCGCGTGACCCGACAGCTTGCGACGGTAGGAGCTGTTGTCCACCAGGCGCGGATAGTCGCGCACGAACGCTGCCGGTTGATCGCGCACGCGGCCGATGTCGCCGTAGTATTCCAACCCCAACCGTTGGAACGGCCCGAAGACCGCTGCTTGTCCGCCGTCGATCCGCGCGACGGATAGGTTGATGCAAAACGCGAAGATCGGAAGCAAGCTCGCGACGGCCCACGCCGGCAATTGCTTCCCCAAGGCAAGCTGAAGCGCCACGCCGGCGATGACGAGCCCCGCCAGCGCAATCGGCGGCCACAGAAACTCCGCGCGCTCCCACATCGCATCAAAAAGATTTCGACGCGCCGGCGCATCGAGCTGCTCGACGAATCCGACGATGCCTTCCGGCCTCTCCTGCTGAACGGGCCGTCGTTCGCGAAGAAACGGCAACCATCTCCGCCCGGTCGATTGGGAACGGTCGATCGCTTCCCTCGCCCAACCTTCCAGGTTCGCGTAAAGCGGTGCCGCCGTGTCTCCGAAGAACGGGCGCGACGTCATCCAATGCTGCGTGTAGCACAGACGGTTGTAGAACAGGTACGCGACGAGAACGAGCAGCAGGTGCAGCCAGCAACTGCCAGCAATCCGTCGAATCCATCGGCCGAGACTATTTGGCAAGATCGTTCAACCGTTGCAGCCGCTCGGGCTCGTGCTCGCTCAGCCACGCATCCTTCGACAACTGCTCGTAGGCCCGGCGAAAGTAGGGCTTCGCGTCGTCATTCTTTCCCAGCGCGAGCAGGCACTCGGCCAGTTCCTCAAGGAAGAATCCATCCGGCTCCTTCGCTTCCGCAGCTTGTTCGACGATCTCGCGATCGATGGCGATCGCCTCGTCGATCTTCTTCTGCATGCGCAGGGTCTTGGCGATCGCGTAGCGCGCGATGCGGATGTCGCGTGGCTTGCCGGCCTCCGTGCGAAACGCGAGCGCCATTTCAAACGCGATCATCGCCGGGCCGTACTGTTCGTGATCGAAATATGACCAGCCGATGTTGTTACACAGCGACGCGCGCCAGCGGCGTGCCCGCTCGTCGGTCGATCGCTCGGCCAGCGCGAGGGCGCGCTCGTTCCAGTTGATCTGCAATTTCGGCGACGGCTCAACGATCGCGATCATGTGGGCCGCGTCGATCGTGAACGGATCCAGCTCGGCGCGCTCGGCCAATTCGAACGCCTGTTCGAATAGCGGGCGCGCTTCCGCCGGGCGCTCCGACGAATTCAATACGCGGCCGCGTTCCAGCAGATAGCGGACGCGCGTGAGCGTCGGCTGATCGGCGCCGTCCTCGTTCAAGATGCGCTCGACGGCGTCAAGCGTCGCGTTGGCTTCGCCGAACTTGCTTTGAAGGCCCTGCGCGCGCGCAACCTGCGTAAGCAATTGCGCATAGTACGCGCGATCGCCCGACGCTTCGGCCGGCGGGAGGATCGCGCGAAACTTCGCTTCCGTCGCGGCGGGATCCGTGTAATCCCAAAGCTTGTCGAAATCTTCGCGCGGAGCGCTCATCGTCGTCGCTTGCAGCAGCACGAATATGAACAGCGTCAGGAGCGACATGGCTGCCGATTGCTCGTGTACACTAAACGCGCATGAGCCTGCAAACGCGATTGCCGCGCACGACGGCCATCCTACGCGACGGAATTGCGCGTGGGCTCCACCTTGGCGCACAAGTTTACATCTCCCGCGCCGGGGAAGTCATCGCCGACGGCGCCGTCGGCGAAGCCCGGCCGGGCGAACCGCTCACCTGCGATCACCTGATGCTCTGGCTCAGCGCCGTAAAGCCCGTCACGGCCGTGGCGGTCGCACAGCTTTGGGAGCGCGGCAAGCTCGAGCTCGACGACCGCGTCGCGCGATTCATTCCGGAATTCGGCATCAAGGGGAAGGAACCGATCACGATCCGCCACATTTTGACGCACACCGGCGGCTTTCGTTCCGGCGTCCCAAGCTGGGGCACCGAATCATGGGACCGAACGATCGCGATGATCGCCGAGCGGCCGCTCGAACCCAGCTGGGTCATTGGCAAGACCGCGGGTTATCACCCGGTCACGAGCTGGTTCATCCTCGGCGAGATCGTGCGCCGGCTCGACGGTCGGCCGTACGCGCAGTACGTGCGCGAAGCGATCTTCGAGCCGCTGCGTATGAACGACTGCTGGATCGGCATGAGCGGCGAGCAGTATCGATCGTACGGCAGCCGACTGGCGCCGATGTACAACACGGCCAGCGGAACGCTCGACGCGAACTGGCTCGGCAACGCCGAAGAAGGCGTGACAATACCGCGCCCCGGCGGAAATGGCCGCGGGCCGATCTGCGAATTGGGCCGGTTCTACGAAATGTTACTCGCGCACGGCTCGCTCGACGGCGCCCGCATCATCACATCGCAAACTGTCGAAGCGTTGACGGCACGTCATCGCGTCGGCCTGCGCGACAAGACATTCGATCACATCATCGATTGGGGATTGGGGTTCATCATCAATTCCAAACAATATGATGGCGACACCGTGCCATATGGATTCGGCCCGTACGCATCGCCGCGGACGTTTGGACACAGCGGATCCCAATCCTCGTGCGCGTTCGCCGATCCCGAAGCGAAGCTCGCCGTCGCGTGGGCGTGCAACGGCATGCCTGGCGAGCCGCAGCATCAGCAACGCCAGCGCGCCATCAACGCAGCGATTTACGAAGATCTGTCGCTCGCCCACACGGAATAATCAATCCACCTGCGCACCCAAATCGTTCCTCATCCAATTTTCATGGATGCGTCGGAGCATGCGGCGCGGTTACGATCCGTGCGCGATCCTGCACGGTTTAGCGCAGAGCGCGTTTCCACAGGCACAGACTTCGCACCAAGGCCGCCCGCATGCCTGGACATAACTCGGACATCGTAGATTCCCCTTCGCTGCTTCGTTGCCCAAGCTGTGCAGCGACACTCCGTGAACCATCGGTCGGGAGCAGCGCCGCGCTGACCGAGTGTCTCGAATGTAGAACGCAAATTCCTATGGCCGAGGGCGTGGCGCTGGCGAGCATGGGAAGCGAGCGCGACGCCGCACTAAATGCCATTCGCGCCGGCCGGCCCGATTTGGCGCGCCGCGTTGTCCTGGGCAAGCACGCGATGCGCGTCCGGGCGATGGAAATGCTCGGAATTCCCGTGACGTTCCGCCGCTATACGCGGCATTGGATGCTCGGCGAACTGCTCAACCGCTGCCGATTACGCCAGCGCTTGGAACGACCCGGTCTTTCGAAATTCATCCATAACCTCGTCGCGGCGGCGACGTTCAACGTTTATCTGCGGCATCGGCATTGTGCGCCGCCGCTCGTGTCGGCGATTCCGCTTCTGGGGCTCTTGCGCGGCACGCACGCGCCGATCCTCGACGCTCCCTGCGGCATGGGGCATCTCTCGTACCTTCTCTCTAAGATCGTGCCGCAGGATCGCCTCATCTGCATGGACCTCGCGCCATACTTCGTTTACGCGGCTCGGCGCTTTTTCGTTCCCGAAGCGAAGCTGGCCGTCGCGTACGACATGAGCCAACCGCTTCCGCTGGCCGACAACTCGGTCGGCGCGATCTTCTGTCTCGACGCGTTTCAATACATTCCGAACAAGCAGCAACTCGCGCGCGAGATGATGCGCATCCTTCGCGACGACGACACAAGCTTCGTCGCCATCCTTCACGCGTACAATCGATTCCACTACAGCCGTTATTCGGGTGAAGCGCTGTCGCCGCGCGAATATGCGCAGCTCTTCGACGGCTACCACGTGCGGCTCTACCCCGAGTCATACATGCTCGACGCGTTCGCGCGCGACGTGCCGCTCGACCTCTCGCGCGAGTTCTCGCTCGATGAGCTCAACCGCTGCGAAGCCGTGCACCTGATCGCCGCAAAGTCGCCGGACGTGTTTCGCGTCGTACAGCCGGTCGCGAATCAGGTGATTGACCGGCCGCGGCGGGCCCCGCGACTCAACCCGCTCTACGACATGTATCGCGAGGGAGAGAAATACGTCTTCGTGCGGCGGCTGCCGGAGGTGTTGCGGGCCGAGTTTGCGAAGGTGAAGCGAATTCTTCCACGTCGCGTGACGGTCCCGGCGTCGGAGGTGCATCATGGCGGCGGCGGGCAGCTGCGCTTCAGAAATCCCGCCAAGCTCCTGCGGATGCACGTCCTCGTCGATCTACCTGAAGGCTATTGACCGCAGGGCGGCGCATGAGGCGGGCGCTTCCACATCGCATCGCCACGCGCGAAACCCAGCTTCTCGTAGAACGCATGTGCATCGCGCGTGGCTAGGCAAATCTTCGCGATCGCGATGTCAGGATGTGACGTGACGCACCGCATGAGAAATTGCCCGGCGCCGTGTCCGCGATGATCGGGGTGAACGAACACGTCGGCGATCCAGGAAAACGTCGAGCGGTCCGTCACCGCGCGGGCGAAACCGATGCGCTCGGCCCTCTCGAACATCGTGAACGGGATCGCCGCACGCCACGACCGCTCGATCTTTTCCCGCGACCGTCCTTCGGCCCAGTAGGTCGTCTTCAGGTGTTCGCAGATGAAGTCGAAGTCAATCGCGGCCGGATCGTCGGTGACGCGAAGTTGCCCATCCGTCCATTCCATGATCTTCCAACCACCTACTTGCCACCGCCGCTGCGGATGTCAGGAAACAACGAATTCGCGATCGTTCGAAGCGAGGTTGTTTGGGCAGTGAAATCCTCTTTACCTAGCTTCACTTCGTTGTCATAGACTTCGAACTCTTCGCAAGTAAAGCAGAGGACGACATCAACCTTGCGATCATCCCGGATGAAACGAAAAACGATGTCGGGATGAAACGTACACGTTAATATCGTGTCCAGGTTGTAGGTTTGAGCGTTCGTCAGGATTGAACCGAGCGCCTTGACGTCGCTCGCATTAACATCGATCGGACCCTTGAGGATCGCTGAGCCGGCAATCTGCGGCGCATATGGACGAGATGCGACATCGTCGACGCGATAGGCTTCCACGCGCGTTGCAGACGCAACGACGCGTACGTTTTCTCTCCCCCCGTACAGCTTTTCGACAGGATCAGGGCGGGAACATCCGGAAGCAATCATCGCGATGACAATTGGGTGAACCCAGAAGCGCATCAGATGAGCAGCTCCGCGATCTGCACGGCGTTCGTCGCGGCGCCCTTGCGGACCTGGTCGCCGGAGACGAACAGCTCGATCCCGCGGCCGTCGTCGCGGCTGATGTCCTGACGGATTCGGCCGACGAACACGTCGTCCTGGCCGCTCGCTTCGGCGGGCATGGGGAAATGATTCCGCTCGCGATCGTCCACGATGCGGACACCTGGCGCTTTGGAGAGGATCTCGCGCACCTGCTGGTCGCTCATCGGGCGTTCGAACTCGAGGTTGATTGATTCGCTGTGGGCGCGCGGCACGGGAACGCGGATGCACGTCGCGCTGACCATGATCCGCGGATCGTTGAAGATCTTCCGCGTCTCGTTCACCATCTTGTTCTCTTCTTCGTTGTAGCCGTTCTCGGCGACCTTCGTGTTGTGCGAGAAGAGATTGTTGACGATGACGTGGGGGAATTTCTGCGCGACCGGAGCGTTACCGCCCGCAGCGGCTTTTTGTTGCGCCTCAAGCTCGTACAGGCCCCACGCGCCGGCGCCACTGACGGCCTGATACGTGCTCACGATGATCCGCTTCACGCGATTGACCTTGTGCAGCGGCCAGACGGGAACGTTCATGATGATCGTCGAGCAGTTCGGGTTCGCGATCAGGCCGTTGTGCTTTCGAATCTGCTCGGGGTTGACTTCAGGAACTACGAGCGGAATGCCATCCTTCATTCGAAATGCCGACGTGTTGTCGATGACGACCGCGCCCGCGCTCACGGCTGGTGGCGCGAATTCCTTGCTCACGCTGCCGCCGGCGCTAAAGAAGGCGAAGTTTATGTCTTTGAATGAATCTTTAGTCAGTTCACTAACGCTGTGCTCGGAACCGTTGAACCGAACGTTCTTCCCGGCGCTGCGCGCCGACGCGAGCAGCCGCAGGTTCCTGATCGGAAACTGACGCTCCGCAAGGACGGTCAGGAATTCCTGACCAACCGCGCCGGTTGCACCGACGATGGCGACGTTGAACGACATTCCAGATCTCCCACGTTCCCAAACTCTGTATTCTACAATTTCCGCAGATGTCGGCGCCGCATGAGGTCTTTAAGATTCACGCGGAGGGCAGTCAGTGCGACGTAACCGGCTTAGAATGGCGGCTTGTGTAGCCTATTTGATTATCGGCATCGCAGCGAGCAGTTCGTACGCGGATGGGCTGGCTACGTTCGAGAACTTTACAGAGGGGCCGATTGGTGACACTTTCCTCGATCCCCTCTCGAGCATCTTCTTTCAAAATGCCTTCCTCAGCCAGCAATCTATTCCGGCTCCGTTCATTGCAGACCAAGCCGTGGCGTTTCCGTCTTTGCCGGTTACAACGCCCGGCACCTTGCTCACCGCCGGCGGTTACGTTCCCGGCGCGGGGCTCAACCTGACACCCTATTTCGGCTTCACGGCCACATTGCCGGAAAGTGCCGGAGACTTGCGCATGACGCTCGCGTTCAACGTGCTTCAATCACCCGCAAGTCTGGAATTGTCCATTCTGGATTCGCAGCACGCGCTGCTGGAGACGCGAACGTTTCCGCTTGCTGGCGACGCGATCAGTGAAGCAATGATCGCGTTGACGCGACAGACGGCAGACATAGGCGCATTCACTGTACGGGTTCACGGGGCTTCCGCGGCGTTCGATAACATATCTTTCGCCGTCCCTGAGCCTGTGAGCGCAACATTGGTGCTCGGCGTCGCGACACTCGCCTCGCGCGATAGGAGACGGGTTGTTTCGGTTGTCGCAGGTTAGCAAGCACTTTGCGATTCGTGCTCCCTAGCGACCCGCTGAAGCGGGCCGAGTGGTACTTCTAAGACACCGGACTGCTTTAGCGGGTATGGGTGTTGGATTATCGTCGTCGCTTGTGTCGTCGATTAATCGGGATCTTACTTCCGAGCGTGCGCGGAGGAAGAGGAATTGCAACGGGTGCCGTCGAAGACGGTCCTGATGAGCTGAATGGACGCTCGAATCGGTTCACGATCGGCTTCGGTGCACTGCTCGGCTGAAAAGCGCCGGGCTTGGCGTCGGTCCAATCGCTGGGGGTCGGGCTCGGCTCGAACCCCTCGATCGTCGCCAGCGGGACGACCATGTTGATCAAGTTCTCTACTTTCGTCAGCTCTTCGCCCTGATCGCGGCCGACGAAGGTGAAGGCTTTGCCTTGCGCGCCCATGCGTGCGGTTCGGCCGACGCGGTGTACGTACACTTCGGGATCTTCAGGGATGTCGTAATTGATGATGTGGCTGATGTCGGCCACGTCGATGCCGCGCGACGCGAGGTCGGTGGCGACGAGCACGTCGAACTTCCCGCCGCGGAAGTTCTTCATCACGCGTTCGCGCTTGGATTGGATCAGATCGCCGTGAATCTCGCGGCATTCGATCCCGTCGGCGTGCAGCTTCTTCGCGAGCTTCTGCGCACCATGCTTCGTTCGGCAGAAGACGATGGCCAAGTCCGGGTTCTCGCGCTCCAGCAGCATGCGCAGCAACCGATACTTGTCCCACGGTTGCACAGATAAGTAGTACTGCTCGACCTCCTCGACGGTCGGTTTCTCATCGGCCCCCGGCGCGATCAGCTTCTCGACCGGCTCCCTCATGTACGTGCGCGCCAGCTTTTCGATCTCGCCGGCGATCGTCGCGGAGACGAAAATCGTCTGTACAGACCCGGCCTGTTCCGCATCCCCTTCGTCGGTTCGTCGCTGGGTCTGTTCGTCGCTGCGCTGCCGAATCCCTTTCACGCGCGAGAGGATGTTTCGAATATCGTCGCGAAACCCGATGTCCAGCATCCGATCGACTTCGTCGAGAACGACGAACCGAACGTTTTCGAAGTTGATGATCCGGCGGTCGAGCAGGTCGATGACGCGGCCGGGCGTGCCGACAAGCATTTCCGGATGATGCTTGAGGAACTTCATCTGCGCCGAGATTTTCTGCCCGCCGTAAACGGGGATGCAGCGGATCGGCGTGAACTGCCCGATGCGCTTGATTTCGGCATCAACCTGCACGGCCAGCTCGCGCGTGGGAACGAGGATGATCGCCTGCGTGGCCAGTCCGCGCGTGGCGCGCTGGAGGATCGGGATCGCAAAGGCAGCGGTTTTGCCAGTCCCAGTTCGCGCCTGGCCGAGGATGTCCACGCCCGCAAGCGCGCGCGGGATCAACAGGTTCTGGATCTCCGACGGCTGGACGAACTTCGCCTCCGCCAGCGCCCGCAGGATGGAAGGCCGCACTCCCAAGGCCGCAAATGCCTCAGGAACCGGCGGGTGTTCCGCTTTGTCGCTCATGAATGAATGGCCAATCTCTATGTGCAAACGGCTTTACGAACTCGCGGGATTCTACGGGTGCGCACCTTACCCCTCAAGCTGACCTGTTACCCCGTGGCCGCGCGCGGACATACTTGATGTAATGAACGAGGCCGCGACGAGGCCGGACGATCACGCGCTGCTCGACGAGTTCGCCCGCAGTCGCTCCGAACAGGCGTTCGCCGAGTTGGTGCGACGTCACGTGGATCTCGTATACGCGGCAGCTCGCCGGCAGGTACGCGACGCGCACCTCGCCGAGGACGTGACGCAGGCGGTGTTTCTGATCCTCGCCCGCAAGGCGGCGTCGATTGGACCGCATGTCGTGCTAGCGGGTTGGCTGCACCGCACGACGCGGTTCGCCGCTCAGAATGCACGCCGTGCGCGCGGGCGACGGGAAACCCACGAAAAACAGGCAGGTGAAGCCATGCGACTTCACAACAGCGGGCCCGATGATTCGATCGCGCTGCGGGATGATCTCGACGCCGCCGTGACGCGTCTCGCGCGGCGCGATCGCGATGCGATCGTGCTGCGATTCTTCAAACAATTGACGATGCGCGAGGTCGGCCTTGCCGTCGGAATTTCCGAAGATGCCGCCAAGCTTCGCGTCACACGCGCGGTTGCGAAGCTGCGTCACATTCTGGGCGTGACTGCGTCTGCAGCCACTCTCGCAACGTTCCTGACCACCGAAACAATCGAGGCCGCACCAGCCACGCTGGCGCCTGCCATCGCGCAGACCATCGTGCGCGGCGCGGAGTCCAGCGGCGCCTCACTTCTGGCGAAAGGAGCACTTCAAGCCATGAGATACTCACAACTCAAACTCATCCTGATCGTTGCCGCCCCACTGATCACGCTGACCGCCGCGATCGGCGCCGCCGTCGCACTCACGATCACGACGGTGCATGCGCCGCCGGACGCGCCGGCTGCATCTCCCGCGGTCGCGCCCGCCGATCGATCGACGCCGTCGCGCGCGTTGCGGACGCTCCTCGGCGAAATGATCACGGGTACCGACAAAGGAGAAGGCTGGCTCGCGGTTTCGGACGCAGAGCGCGTCGCCGGGGAGGCTATTTCCGATATGTACTTCCAGTCTTTCCAACTCCAAGCCGCTGTAAAGCAAGTGATGAACGAAACGATCGAGCTTCCGCTGGCGCTGCAACTACCGCCGCTTGAGAAGCTCCAAGGTGCAAGCGAAGTCTATCCGGCGGGACAAAAGGAAATTGCCTACGTCATCGACCGATCGAGGAAATCCCTCCTTCCCATGCGCAAATCGGGCGATGCCGAGTGGAAGCTCGCCGTTGCGGACCTCGCGTACAACCTGAAGCTGGACGCGGATCAGATGGCCGCCCAGGCGCGAGAAACATTTGCGCTTTACAAGTCATTAACCGAGCGCGTCGGCGCAGGAGAGTTTGCTTCGATCGAAGAACTTCGAAATGCGATCGGAGAAAAGTGATCGGCCGTCGTTCAACTTGCCGGCGTGAACATCTGGCGTTCGTAGAGCTGGTGATACGTCTCGCACGTGCGCAGCAGCTCGTCGTGCTGCCCCTGTCCGACGATGCGCCCGCGGTCGAGGACGACGATCGTGTCCGCCGAGAGGATCGTGCTGAAGCGGTGCGCAATTACGAACGTCGTGCGCTCGTGCATGAGGTTCTCAATGGCCTGCTGGATCAGATGTTCGCTCTCCGCATCGACCTGGCTGGTGGCTTCATCGAGGATGAGGATCGGTGCCTGACGAAGGATCGCGCGGGCGATGTTCAACCGCTGCTTCTGCCCGCCGGAAAGCTGTGAGCCCAGCCCGTCAAGGGATGTGTCGTATCCCTGCGCCTTGTCCATGATGAAGTCATGCGCGAACGCGCGCCGGGCGGCGGATTCGATCTGATCGCGCGTCGCGCGCGGCAGGCCGTACGCGATATTTTGCGAGATCGTGCCGGGGAAGATCACGCTGTCCTGCGTGACGATGCCGATCTGCCGCCGCAGCGAGCGAAGCGTCGCGCGGCGCAAATCGATCCCGTCGATCGAAACCCGGCCGGCTTGCGGGTCGTAGAAGCGCGGCAGGAGCGCGACGAGCGTCGTCTTGCCGCTGCCATTTCTACCGACGACGGCGATCGATCTGCCCTTGGGCACGACGAGGTTCACATCGATCAGCGCGGGCATCGTCGCGTTCGGGTAGGAGAAGGTGACGTTCTCGAATCGGATTTCCTTCTGAATCGCCGGCAAGTTGTGTCGAGGATAGAGCGTCTCCTCCGCCTTCTCCTGATCCCTGAACCCTGAACCCTGTGCCCTCGATCGTTCGATGGGGATGTCCATCGTTTCGAAAATCCGCGCGGCGGCGGCGTTGGATCGCTGGAGGACGTTGTTGACCTTGCTTACCTTGCGCAGCGACTCGCCGATGCCGACGAGGCAGGCCATCACCATGATGAATGTGCTCGTGTCGAGCGTGTGGGCGACCAGGACGAGGTACGACGCGTAGATCAGCACGCACCCGACGACGATCGTCGCGAGCGTCTCGAGCGTCGGGGTGGAGAGCGCCTCGTAGCGCGCCATCTTGAGCTGCTCCTGACGCAGCGATTCCATGATCGTCGAATAGCGCCGCCGCTCGAACCGCTCGGCCCCCGCGGCTTTGACGACGCGGATGCCCATCAACGTTCCTTCGATCTGGCCAAGCATCGTCGAGCTGTTCTGTAGCGCAGCCCGGTTCGCACGTCGCATCTTCTTTCCGAATTTCCGGATGGCCACCGCCATGAGCGGCGCGAACACGATGATGAAGAGCGTCAGCTTCCAGCTCAGCACGAACGCCAACCCAAGGTAGAGCGCGGCACGGATCGGTTCCTGAATGCTCTGGCCGAGGATTGTCTTGAAGCCGTCCTGGAGGCCCTGCGCATCCTGCACCAATCGGCTCGTGACGTCGCTGGTTCCCTTGAGACCGAAGAAGCTCATCGGGATGTGCAGCACGTGATCGTACAGTCGCCGGCGGATGTCGTTGACCGCCGAGATCGCGGCCTTGTCTGAGAGATATTCCTGCGTGAACCGAACGACGTTCCCGACGAGCCCGAGTGCGAAGATGATCAGGAACACGACGGTGATCGCCTTGACCGGATGCGTCGGCAGATGGCCGATTGCGCGTCGCGCTAGCGAGAAATACCAGGGGATCGGTTTTGGCGCGTCACCCGGGTGTTTTGCCACCGTGTGCTCGGTGATCTCGCGATCGATCCAGCCCTGGAGTGTCTCGCCCTCAATGAGGACCTTGAGGATCGGCAGCATTGCCGTGAGACCGCTGGTCATGATCACGCCCGCCAGGAGCGCCGCCACGATCGACGTCGCGACCATGCCGCGATACGGCCCAAGGAAGCCGCAGGCACGCCAGAAGTCAGAGTTCTTTCGCTTTGTTTCGCGGGAAGGCAGGCTCATGCGTTGAACGCCTCGGGGTCGATAAGAACGTTATCGGACGACAAGCCCGAAAAGTATAGCGACGTACCCATGCCCGAACAGATTCCACTTTCGTCGCCGGATATCACCCAGCGCGAGATCGATGCCGTCGTCGATGTTCTCCACACGCGAACGCTCTCGATCGGGCCGAAGATTGAGGAGTTTGAAAGGCATTGCGCGCGCGTCGCAGGACGGCGCCATGCGGTCGCCGTTTCGTCGGGAACGGCGGGGTTGCACTGCGCGATGATCGCCGCGGGCATCGGCCCCGGCGATGAGGTCATTACGACGCCGTTCAGCTTCGTCGCTTCGGCCAACTGCATCCTCTACGTCGGCGCCACGCCGAAATTCGTGGATATCGACTCGCGCACGCTCAACCTCGACCCGGACAAGGTCGAGGCCGCGATCACGCACAAGACCAAGGCGATCGTCGCCGTCGAGACGTTCGGTCATCCTGGCGGTATGCGCGAAATCGAGCAGGTCGCGCGGCGGCGTGAGATCACGCTGATCGAAGACTGCTGCGAAGGATTTGGCGGGCGCACCGGCGAGCGGCCGATCGGCTCCTTCGGCCGCGCGGGCGTCTTCGCGTTCTATCCCAACAAGCAAATCACCACCGGCGAAGGGGGCATGATCGTCACGGATGACGAAAAATTCGCCACGCTCTGCCGCAGCCTGCGCAATCAGGGACGCGACGGCATGAGCTGGCTGGCTCACCAGCGCCTTGGTTACAACTACCGCTTGAGCGAAATCAACGCCGCGCTCGGCGTCGCGCAGTGCGAACGACTCGACTCGATCCTCGCCAATCGCCGTCGCGTCGCCGAGGAATACATGTCGCGGCTGATGACCAACCGTCACCTGATCCTGCCAACGCTCGACGAGCAGACGCAGATGAGCTGGTTCGTCTTCGTCGTACGGCTCAGCGACCTGTTTGACCCGGCCGATCGCGACATGATTATCGATCAGCTCCGCACCGAGGGCATCGGCTGCAACAACTACTTCCCGCCGATTCACCTTCAGCCATACATGCGCGATCGCCTGCATCACAAGTCCGGCGATTTTCCCGTGTGCGAGTACGTCGCCGCTCGAACGATTGCGCTGCCGTTCTTCAGCCAGATGACGGCGACGCAGGTTCAGCACGTGTGCGCAACGCTCGACAAGATTCTCGACCGCACCCTCACCTCTGGCACCACGCGCTTTTGACCCCGCTCGCTAGGCAGCCGCGGCGATCCTTCGTTACACTTCCGGCCCATGAGTGACGCAAGCCGGTATCTCGCGTTTCTGTTGTTGTTCCACGTAGCGTTGACGGGATGTCGCACGACGACATCTGAAGGAAGGCGCTCGGCGACGGCGCCGCTTACAGCCGAGCAGCGCGAGCTGAACCTTCAGTCGTTCGATCAGGTCTGGACGACGATCAAGGATCAACATTGGGACCCGACGCTCGGCGGGCTCGACTGGAACGCGGTGCGAACAGAGCTCCGCCCGCGCGCCGAAGCCGCGACGACGATGGCCGCCGCACGCGAGGTCATGGGAGACATGATCGGCCGGCTGAAGCAGTCGCATTTCGGGATCATTCCGCGCGAAGTGTATCGCGATATGACGCCCGCATCGGCCGGTGAAGAGGCGGCGACGCAAACAACCAAGCCGCCGGGCGCGACGGGGATCGACGTTCGCGTGATCGACGGCGAGGCGCTGGTCACGCGCGTGCGCGATGATTCGCCCGCATACGCGGCGGGCATTCGTCCCGGATGGATCGTCGCCCGCGTCGGCAAACGCGATATCAAGCCGATCCTCGCGAAGGTCGGCAAGGCGCACGCCGACTCGAGTCTGAAGGATTATTACCTGCGCGCGTCGGTGATGGCGCAGCTCGCCGGCGATGTGGGAGAGAAGGTGGACGTTACGTTCCTCGACGGCGAGGACCGAAAGGTCCAGCACGCGCTCACGCTCGGCCCGCCAAGCGGAAGCGAAGCGCACTTCGGCAACCTCCCGACGATGTTCGTTACTTTCGACGCGCGCAAGCTCGACCCCAACGTCGGTTACATTTCGCTCAGCGCATTTTTCGATCCGCCGATGGTCATGCAGAAGTTCACCGACGCGATGACTCAGTTCAACAAATGCGATGGCGTGATCCTCGACCTGCGCGGCAATCCCGGCGGGATCGGGTTCATCGCCATGGGCATGGGCGGGTTCTTCGTCACCGAATCGGGCAAGAAGCTGGGCACGATGATCACACGACAGGGCCCGCTCAACTTCGTGCTCAACCCACGGGCGCAGGGTTACGAGGGGCCGCTGGCAATCCTCGTCGATTCGGGCTCTGCTTCGACATCGGAAATCCTCGCCGGCGGATTGCAGGACCTGAAGCGCGCCCGCGTATTCGGGACGCGCACCCCCGGCGCCGCACTCCCTTCCGTCGTCACCAAACTCCCCAACGGCGACGGCTTTCAGTACGCTATCGCCAATTACATCAGCGCCGGCGGCCAACCACTCGAAGGCCGCGGTGTCGTACCGGATGAAGAAGTGAAGCTCGATCGCAAGTCGCTGCTGAACGGCCGCGATCCCGTGATCGACGCGGCCGTCCGGTGGATCGAGTCGAAGCAAAAGTAGTTTGCGGAGTACACACAATGATGAATCGCATTGGCATCGTCGCGCTGACCGCGGCGTTGATTCTAAGTACCAAATCCTTCGCGCTGGCAGACGATGCGCTTCCGTCCGGCAAGGACGTGCTTGCTCGCTATATCGAAGTGACCGGTGGCCGCGCGGCTTACGAGAAAGTCCACAGCCGCGTGACGACGGCGACGTTGGACTTGCCGGAAATGAACCTCAAGGGCAGCGTGGTCACCACGCAGGCTCCGCCCAATCGCGGTAACATTGTCACGAAACTGCCGGGCATCGGCGTATTCGAACAAGGCACCGACGGCACGATCGCGTGGGACAAGAATGTCGTCACCGGCCCGCGCATCCTTGAAGGGCCCGAGCGTGACACGGTCATTCGCTCGCTCACGATTAACAACGAGCTTGACCCGGAAAAGCATTACAAATCGATCGAAACCACCGGTGTTGAAAACGTGGACGGCAAGCCGGCCTACAAGGTCGTTCTCACCGGCCCCGGTGGAAAGGAAACGCGCTATTACGACAAGGAATCCGGCCTGCTCGTGAAGATGGAGCAGACGTCGCAAACCCAGATGGGCGAAATCACGGCGATCATAATCCCCAGTGACTATCGCGAGGTGGACGGGATCAAGATGCCGTTCAAGGCGACGCAGGAAGCGATGGGCCGCAAGGTCAACATGACGATGGACAAGATCGAGCACAACGTCGATGTCCCCGACTCGCAGTTGGCGATGCCGGACGATGTGAAGGCGCTGCTCGAGAAGAAAAAGTCAGCGCCGTCGAGCGCGCCGGCGACGAATCCCGGTTGAGATCACTTGAACGGAATCTCGTATAGGTAGATCGTCCCCCCAAGGACGTCGATCGGCCGGCGATCGGTGAACTGCCCGCGGAACACGTCTCGCGCTTCGCGCGCCATGTAAATTCCTTGCAAATTGGTCGCCGAGATGGCGAGGACGCCGGGCGTCGTGACCGGCTGAGGCTCTGCAAACGGCCAGCCGCCGGCGATGTGCGTCGCGTCGATCCCGTACGACTTTGGATCGGCGACGCCGAAGTACGACAGATAGAGCTTGGTCCCGGGATGGCTCCGCTGCCACTGCGCGAGAAGTTTGAGGTCCTGTCCCCAATCGAGATTTGAATCGCCGAGCAGCTTGATCCCGCCGCGCGATCCGCCGGAGGGCGCGTTAAAGAATGCGATGTAGTTGGGATAGGCGGAGATTGTTTCGACGAGCAATCCGATCCCGATCACTATCACGATGAGTTGTCCCGCCCAGCCCCATCGCTCGAAGATGACCGCGAGGACGACGCCGCTCGCGACGAAAATGAACGGATACAGCGGCAAGACGTGCCGTAATCCGAGGTTCAAGTTAGCCGTCAGCGCGCTCAGCGCATAAAGCCCGGACGAAACCATCAAGCACGCAAACGCCCAACGATCGATCGCGCGTCTTTCTCCGGTCCCCTCGCGGGAGGGGCCGGGGGAGGGGGAACCTGGGTTCACGAATCGCCCCGCAAACTTCCACAGCAGCGCCGCACACAGCACCATCATCGCAGCCGCCAGCGTCGCCAGCGGTGTCTTGAACAGCATCGCGAGCGGAAAGAAATACCACCACCCCGTCACGCGATAATCCCCCAGCAGAAACGAGCTGCGAATGAGCGTGCTCTCGTACGTGTACAGGAATCCCGCGAGCCACGCCTGCGGCAGAAACTTGTCGCCCTCCAGCCACTCCATGATCCGCACGATGCGCGCCGGCTCATGCTCATCCACCTGCTGCTGCGTGATTCCCGGTTCGGGCGTCGCGATGCGCTGCGATTCGCTCATGCGCTCCATCGGCCGCACGTACTGTGCGATCACCTCGTTCTGCTTGGCAAGCGCGACGAGACGCGCGGTGTTGATGTTCAGGTTCGAATCGGGCGTGGCCGAGAAGCGGAAGCCGTAGCACGTCCAGACGAACAGGTACGCGATCATCGCCGCCCCGATGCAGGCGATCGACGCGGCGGCGACGCGCTTCAGGCGCGTGTCGAGATTCATTCCCACGACGCGCCAATCCACAGGCATCAACGCGCGAACGAACATGAGGATCACCACGACGGGCGCCGCGAGCACGCCCGAATACTTCACGCTGATCGCCGCCCCGGCGGCCAGCGCGAGGGCCGCGAAGCGCAGCGGCGTACCGCGCCGGCCGAATTTCCAGAGCGAAAATGCCAGCGCCACCATCGCGGCTGAAAGCATCACGTCGTTTTTTACGATCGATGCGTGGCCGAGGAAGTTCGGATCGAACGAAAAGAGGGCCGTCGCCAAGATCGCTGCGATTCCGCCGGCCAATTCGTAGGTCCACCAGGCGATTAGGGCGCCGAGCAGGACCCCGACAGCGAGCGCCGCCCCGCGTGACTTGCGCAGCGCCGCCTCCGCATCATTTCCGCCCGTGCGATACAGCGTGTCCACGATGAACGGCCATTGCATCCGCGTATCGTCGGCGATCACCTTGAACGCCTGCCGCGACAGGTCCACGCGGAATTCGTCGTTGCGCAAGGGAAGCGATGCGATCCAGCCGAATAGCGCCGGATCCTCGGGATTCACGCGAAAGTCTTTGTGGTGTCGGTGAAGGTACGCGCCCAGCAGATGTTCGGGCTCGTCCCACGTCGCGGACTTTGTGGCCGCGGCGGTAAATGAGAGGACCGCGAAGCAGATCAGCAGCGCGGCACAAACGATCGCGGTGAACATTCGCGAGTCGGTGATGCGATTCGAGGCGGTGAGGGTCTGCACGCGCGACGCAAGGTAGCCGCGGGCTTCATACCAATCCAGCGACGCAGTTTCCCCTTGCATCGAGCGTACGGCGTGTGCAACATGTCATAACGTTGCCAATGGATTGGCTCCTCTCGGAATCCTCCCCGCTCGATAACCGCCAGATGTGGTTGATCTACGGCTTCGCTGCGCTCAGCCTGCTTTACATCGTGCTGCGACCGATGCTGAAACGAAAAGATCCGCTGGCGGAGAACCCGTCGGGGCCACGCCTCTCGCAGCAGCGGGCGCTGGAGCGACAGATGGAGGAGTTGATCGTCGAGCTCTCGAACATGTCGCGGCAGATGACCGCCCAGCTCGACACGCGCGCGGCTAAGCTTCAAGCCCTTCTGGCCGACGCTGACCGTAAGATCGCCGCTTTGGAACAAGCCAGCGGAGACGTGCCCACCCGTCTTCCGCGCGACGCAGAATCGCCAATCGTCGAATCGCCTGTGCGAGCGCGTGACGACGTCGACGACGAGCCCGATCCACGCCACCAGGAAATCTACGCGCTCGCCGACCAAGGCCGCGGCTCGCACGAGATCGCCACGCAGCTCAACCGCCCGGACAACGAAGTCCAACTGATCCTCGCCCTGCGAAGACGCCAGGCGTCGTAACGGCCTGTCATCCGCATCAAAGTACGTTAGCGAAGCACCTGCCGCTGGCGATGGTCTGAACCGAGAAGGTTGACATGCATGAAACTCTGCGGAACACGCTGACGTTTCTGTTGCTCCTCCTGGGTCTAGAGCAACCGCGCGCGTCAATACCGACTTCGCAGCCTGCCACTTCAGGGCCCACCACCGCAGAGTTGTCAACGCTAGTTCCGGTGGTGGCCATCTGGTGTGAAGGTGGTTACCCCGCAGGCGTCAGGACCAACATGTTAATTGTCGGCGTCTGGTCCGATGGCACAGTGGATTGGAGCGAGCCGCGTGCATCTGGCGCGAAGAAATTCCGCAGTGCCAAAGTCAGCACCGACAGAGTTGGCAAATTGCTCCACGACCTCCAAGCGGCGCAGTTCTTCACGAAAATCAGACAAAGCTACGTCGGCCCTGACTCCGGCTACACCGTCGTCGCGGGTCAGACTGGTGGAAAACACCAGTGCCTCGAATCATGGCACGATCCGCCGCCAAAAGACCCAAACATTGTCATCGACGAGAAGGGCATCTATTCGATCAAACCCGGCGAAGCTCGTCCGGAACCGTCCGATGAGTACAAGAACTTCTTGCACGTATGGGACCGTTCGCGCCGCTTGATCGAGGAGATCGTTACTGCGCAGGGCGAGCCTGTCACCGATGTTGATCTGGACGTGTATCGGCGTGCACTGTCGGAACAAGGATGACGCCCGTCATTAATCAGAAGAAAATTCTTTGCCAAAAGGCCGAGTAGTGCAGCGCAGAGAGACGGAGAGACGGAGGGCGCGCACCGCGTCGCCGCGGGCCACACCTCCGTACTTCCGAATCTCCGTTGTGCAGTCTTACCGACGCCGCAATGCGGCGACGGCGATGAGCGCGAGGGCGCCGAGCGAGGTTGGCTCGGGCGTCGGCACGAGGATCGGGATGCCCGAGGCTTGGCCGCCGCCCAGGACTTGCGCGGTGCCTTGGCCGAAGGCGGTCGCATTCGTTTGCACGACCAGATTGGCGGAGGTCGTCCCCGGGCCGAAAACGGCCGCGGCGGCGCCGAAGTTGAAGCCGACCACGGCAGCGCTGGGGTGGTCGATGGAGGTCGGCTGGACGCCCGTGCTTGCCTGGTAGCTGCCGTCGGTGCTGAAGCCGGTATACGGGTCCATGGACACGCGCGTGATCGGATTCGAGCTCGTCTGATCGTTGCGCACGGAATAGACAAAGGTCAGTCGCCCGGCGCCGAAGGGGTTCGTCGTGTCGTTGTACACGGTCGTTGTGATCGCGCCCGTGAAGAAGCCTGCTGCGGCGAACGGCTGGTTGGCCAGCGTTCCGGCGACCGTTGAACCGGCGCCCGGATCACCTTCAGCCGGCGCGGGATTCAGGTTGCCGCTGACAGCGAGCGGCGCCGCTGTGACAAAGGACGCAAAGGACGCGATGAAAATGAACGCAATGATGAACGACGTGCCCGCGCGCAAGCGCGCGGCGCACGTGGACTGGTACCCCACCAGCATGATCTCCACCTTCCCAAATTTTGCGGAAGCCCGAAGCGAAGAACGGAATCCGCCACGGCGGCGGACGCGGACAATCTATCAGATCGTCCGCCCGCCGCGCAGCGAATTCCGGGGAGATTCTGGAATTTCAGCGGGAGACTGTGTTGTTCGCGTCACACGTGACTTTGCGTAAGCCTGCGCGTCTGGTGAATCGTGCGGCACGACGACGTCGCAGAACGGCGCCGAGGACGATTGCCACGCCACCGAGTGCAGAGGGTTAGGGCAGGGGGACGAGGATGGGAATTCCCGAAACGGTTCCGCCGCCAAGGCACCCTGCAGTTGAACACCGGCCCGCTCGAGCGGGCACGTCGAAGTTGCTCCGCCAACATGGTCCGCCGCCTTCCTACAAGAGTCTCAGAATCAGACGAGTGCCGCCGCCAATGGTGAGAAATGTTCCGTCGGTGCGAATCGTCAGGGCACAAAACTCACAGTCGGTCAGGCGCTTGCAGGCGTCAGAGAAAAATTCTTGCGACTTGGAAAATCCTCCACGCCGACAAAGCTCGCGTTCGTCGCGCCCGTGCTAGTGGAAGAGGCAGAGTTGTGGATCCGGCCGGGCAAGCTCGGCATCGAGGCCGCGGGTGCGCAGGTCATCAACGAACTCCGGAAATCCGTGATGCGTGAAGATCTTTCGCGGCCGGACGCGCTCGATCAGCTCGAGCAGCTCGTCGAAATCCGCGTGGTCGGAAAGCGGCAACGCATGATCCACGCCAAAGCGAAACTTCGCGCCGCTGAGCATCGACCAGCCCGTGAGAATGATGCGGAGCGGATTCGGAATCGCGGTCACGAACGCCGTTCGTGCGACGCGCGGTGGCGCAATGAGCACGCCACGCTCGGCCAGGTCAAGCTGCGCCGGACCATGAAAGTCCTCACGCCGGTAACGCCGAAACGGGCCGAGCGAAACGCTCTGCTGCTCGTAGATTTCGGCGATCGCGTGCGCGGCGCCGTGCAGGGTGACGGGAATCCCAGCGTCGGTGAGGATCCGCGCGGCCTCCTGCGCTTTGCCCAGGCTATACCCCATGACAACCGGTTGACGCCCGGCTCGCAGCCCAGCGCGAACGAGGTCAATCAATTCATCTGCTACCGCCCGCCACGGCGGAAACTTGAACATCGGCCGGCCGTAGGTGCTTTCCATGACGAGCACGTCGGCCTGCGCCGGTCGGGCGCACTCGACGGTGAGACAATCGCGAAGCTTGAAGTCGCCGGTGTAGAGCAGCGTTCCTTCGGGGCGCGTCACGTGAATCATCGCGCTGCCGAGCACATGCCCGGCCGGAAGGAGGCGAACCGTCGTCTGATCATCGATTGCGTGAGCGATGTCAAACGGGAGCGAGACCACTTCCGGAGGACCAAGCCGGTGTCGCAAGAGGGACGCGGTTGGCTGCGTCACAAGCGACCGATCGTGCAGTCCGGTGTGATCGCTGTGCGCGTGCGAAACAAAACAGAGGCGCCTCGGTGCGCGGCTGTCGAGGAACAACTCGGTTCCGCGCACGCGTAAATCGTCAGCCCACTGCAACATCCGATAATCTTATGCAAGCTTCGAAATTCAGGTGCGGCAAAATGATACGAGAGAATCGACGATAAAAATGTACGAATCTTCTGGCGGAGCCAGTCGATAGCAGATAAATTCCCGGACCGTAGTTTTCGCGGTTGATGCTGGCGCGCGCGGTGGTACGACAAGCGACCGCCCCCCAACTCGCAGTGGGCCGTTGGGATCGCGCGCGCGAACAAATTCGTTCCGGGGCCCTAACCCATTTGTGACGGGTCGGCAGTGGTACCGCAGAACTTCGGACGGTTGGCCGGACCAACGGTCTCGGCCATAGCAGGGAAACCGTCCGGGCCAAATCTGTCCGCGCGCGTGTGTTACAGGGAGCACGCGGGCGCGAGACGCGAGCCACATTTGCAAGTAGAGGGTTTATGGATCATCAGACCACATCGGGTGACGGAGCGCCCCGCGCACCTCAGGCGACCAAGCTGAGTTACAAGTTCCAACGTCTGCGTGAGAAGTTGCGCAGTGCTATTGCCAGCGGAGAATTAAGCGGAAAGCTGCCCGGCGAACGCCAACTCGCCAAGCGATTTCGCGTCAATGCCAAGACGCTCAGTAAGGCCCTGACTGACCTCGCAGCCGAGGGATTGCTGGATCGCAGCATCGGTCGGGGAACCTTTGTGAATGATACGTCCGGCAACGGAACGACGACGCCATCGCCGCATCGGAGCGCGTCAGACCGCTGGCTGATCCTGTGCGATCCCGATCAGACGAACCACAGCGTGTTGCGCCTGCTCCAAGAAACCAATCCTGAGGCGCAGGTGGTCACAGATTCGACGAGCCTGCGGCCGAGCTTTCTCTCGGGTTTCAAGGCTGTGATCGATTTCAGCGTGAACACGTCCGAGACGCTGCTGCGCGACCTGGTCGTGCGCGGGATGACGGTGGTGCTGGTCGATCGCGAGCCGTCGGTCTATTCCATGAATGCGGTGGTGATCGACCGGGCACTGGGCGCGTCGTACCTTGCGCGCGACCTTTTGCTCGGCGGGCACCGTCAATTCTTCGCCGTCGAACGGCGCGGGCAGACGACGGTGATCGAGGCCATCCGCCGCGCGATGCAGCGTTACGCGCGCGACGCGCACGTCGAGCCAGGATTCGCCGGTGACGTCATCGCAGCCGTCGAACGCGGATATACCGCGTTCATCTGCGATTCGCGGCGCACGGCCGAACTGGTGCGCGACTCGTTCGCTCGCCGCGGGATCGCGATACCTGGAAATGTATCTCTGGCCGCCATCGGCTCGGGCTGGGGTGAATACCCATGCAGCGGCTACTTCGTCCACGCGGAGCAGAAGGCGCAAACGGTCATGCAGTTGCTGCGTGAGGGATCAGGTAAGCGCCCCACGACGCTGTGGTTGACCGGGTCGTACGTCGATCGCGGAACCACGGCGCCGATCGCCGCCCACCTCGAAGGCCAGCTTGTCGTCGAAGACGCGTGGCGCAGCAGCTCGGCGCTTTCACTTTGAGTCGTAGACATGCTCACATGGGCGATTGCGTTTTTGCAATCGCCCAAATTTTTTGCGCGCCCGCAAGCCCAACTGAAACAATTTCCTTTTCGGATGACCCGGATTTTTGTTCCCATCGTCTCCGGGTGAATGTAGGTTACCCAACTCGGGTGTGACGGATCGGGCCTCGTCGCGCTCCGCAGTGCGATTTCCCACTTCGTCTCCGCCGCATCCGCTCTGCACATAACGGTTTGAGTTCCCCCGAGGGAGGCCAGGAGGTTGAAGTGAAGGAGCCCCTCGCAACCGCGCCGGCCATCGTCGGCAACGGACTGCTCGCCCACGAGCTGCGCAGCTCGATCCAGGCGTTGGCCCGGCATGACTGTACCGTTCTAGTTCAGGGGGAATCGGGAACCGGCAAGGAACTGGCGGCCTGCCAGATCCATGAGAAAAGCGCTCGCTGCGGCGGGCCGTTCGTTCCTGTTGATTGCACGACGCTGCGCGACACGCTGTTGGAATCGCAGCTGTTCGGGCACGTGCGCGGCGCGTTCACCGGGGCCGATCGCTCGACGATTGGCTTCTTCCGCGCCGCCGACGGCGGCACGATTTTCCTCGACGAGATCGGCGAGCTCGATCCGGTGAATCAGGCCAAGCTGCTCCGCGCGATTCAGGATCATGCCGTCGTCCCGCTCGGACAGGTGCAACCCGTTCATATCAACGTGCGCGTCATTGCCGCCACGCATCGCGATCTGCGCGCGATGGTTGCCGAGGGCAGGTTCCGCCAGGACCTGTATTACCGATTGCGCGTCGCCTGCCTGCGTATCCCGTCACTGCGCGAGCGGATTGAAGACATCCCCATGCTCATCGAGCACGCGCTCGTCGAGTTGTGCGCGCTCTATCGTCGGCCGCCGATGGTTATGGACGATGATGCGATGCATCTGCTCCAATCGCACGACTGGCCGGGGAACGTGCGCGAACTGCTGAATGCGATCGAGCACGCGATGGTGTTCGCCAGCGGCGGCGACACGATCCGCGTTCAAGACCTGCCGCAGGAAATCCATCAGGGCTCTGTGGGTGATGGGCAAGGCGTGGAACGGATCGTTCCGCTCGAGCAGCTCGAGCGCGACTTGATCCGCCGGACGCTGCACCTCACGGGCGGCAATCAAAGCCGTGCGGCGACGCTGTTGTCAATCGAGCGGCATCGACTTCACCGCCGGATCGTTCGCTTCGGGCTTCAGGACATGATCCGCTAGCGGTGGTACGCACGCCGCTGAATGTGGTGCGCGGCGTACCGACTGGCACGAAACGTACCATTCGAGCGCAACCCGCCGGTCGGGCGCGACGTAGGCCGGGCCTGCGTCCACGGCTGGAACGATTCATCCCAAAAGCCGTGTCGGCGCGCTCGCCGCGCGCGACGTCCTTTCCCTTCGCTTAACAGCTTTCCTTCCATCAGTTAGGAAAAATGCGCGCCTGTGCGGTGTGCGCGGCGCGCGGTTCGTTCTTGTCGTGCAACTCTGAATCGTTCGAATCGCAGGAGCAATACGACATGCACGACCATTCAAAGAACATTTCGATTGTGTTTACTACAAACACAATTGATGTTCCGACCTGGCTCGCTGGGCTGGCTGGTGCACCAATCGAACCGGCCGGGCCGGCGATGCTCGTCACCCTACTGGAAAGCACCCCGGACGCGCTGATCGCGTACGTCGATTCGACCTTCGAGCTCCGCGGCGTTGCTCAGCTTCTCGCGGAACTGCGGCGTCGCCGGCCGAACGTGCGCCTGGCCGCAATTGCCGTCCGTCCGGACGACGCCGCCGAACGCGCGATGCGCGCCGCCGGCGCCCTCGTGTTCGCGATCACGCCTGACCAGGATGCGCTGGCCGCGACGCTGAGCGATCTTCGTTTGCTTCCGCGCCGCGTCGAGCGCGCACCGCCGCTGAGCAGGCTCGGCCTCGCGCCTCCGCTCTTTCCAGCACATTGGGATCCTAAGCTTAGAATTCCACGTGGACAAGTTGTCGCGGCCGCTTCTATAGTGTCACCTAAATACTAGTGACTCCAGCGTAACTGGACTGGCCACAGTTAGGCCGCAAATGTAATCACACTGGCTC